>Ga0098054_1000471_pt1 | contig 24934 bp, 29 predicted proteins | sample 16_taG_FD_75048 | JGI IMG/M metagenome (GOLD analysis project Ga0098054, IMG submission 75048) | Marine viral communities from the Subarctic Pacific Ocean - 16_ETSP_OMZ_AT15313 metaG | ecosystem: Environmental > Aquatic > Marine > Oceanic | place: Pacific Ocean | collected 2015-01-18
ACCGAGGGAGCCATTTCAGCGGGGCAAATAAGCAGCATAGCTATTTCAGAAGGTGGAGCGGGTTACGTTGCCGTTCCAACTGTCACAATTGCCGCCCCTTCATCGGGTGACACGGCAACAGGAACGGCAGTTCTCGGTTATGATGGTTCAGTGGTGAGTGTGACCATCACAGACGAGGGAACTGGCTACACCAAGGACAGCCCACCCGCTGTGACCTTCGCAGCCGCCCCCACTGGCGGGACAACTGCGGTTGGAACAGCTAACGTCACTCAAACTCCGAGCAAACCTAAATTTATTGTCACGCACACGAACAGGTTATTCGCCACCAGCGCAGATACGACAGTCCCCGCTGACACTTTGTATTGCAGTGCAATCTTGGATGGAGATTCTTGGGATTTGGCGGGTGACAACCTTCGGGTGGGTAATGATCGTGACCCCATCACTGCCCTGATGCCCGGACAGAACTTTGACCTGTATGTTTTCAAGGAAAGAAGCATTTACAAGGTCAACGCTGACCCAACCCTCCCTGTATCGCAGTGGAGCATCAAGTTAATCAATAACCGGATGGGTTGCGTGGCCGATGCCACTGTCCAACAGGTGGGCGCGGATGTTTACTTCCTTTCACGGGATGGAGTTCGCTCTTTGCAGACAATTCAAGCGGGTACGGAGACGGATGTTAGCCTTCCCATCAGCCGCAACATAAACGACCTCATAGGGCGCATCAATCAGGCTGCGGTCAGCACTTGCACGGCAATCCACTGGAGAAATCGCTACATCCTGTCTGTGCCGCTGGATGATGCCACTACTCCCGACACTGTACTAACCTTTAACCTCTTGGCAGGAGCTTGGTGCGGTTACTGGACTGGGTGGGACGCGAGAGACTTTGTGATAAGCGCATTTGACGGCGAACTGAAGCTGAATATAGCCACGCAGAACGGTGAGCTTTATACTTGGGACGATATTAACCCCGAAGACTCTACCACCATTGCAGATTACAAGGATGGCGGTTCAACCTACGAATCTTTCATCAAGACCCGCGCATACACCTTTGGAGAGACTTGGGGAGACAAGATCGGGTACTCAACCCAGTTCAATCTGGACAACACCCATACGGATGCGGTTACGGGTGACATTAAATATTACACAGACCTTTCCTCCTCTGCCAACACGCTTGACGGGAGCCTGTCGCTTCCCGGTTCAACGAACCTAATTCGGAAAGGCTTTAATATGTTGAGCAAGGGAAGATTTAATCAGTTACAGTTTAGAGTGAAGGCAGATGGCGGAAGGCTTGCGCTGCATTCAGTCCAGTCCAGTGCCTTTGGACAACCAATAGACCCTGAACGATGAACAACGTGGATGCCATGTCAATTTGGATTGCGGAACTGTTCAGGCGGCGTCTGGATCATTGCAAGGATTGGCCGCAGCAAAGATTGTTGGATTGGGTGAAGTGGTTTGTTATCAAGGGTAGATACTTGGTTTCAGTTCGTAACGGTGAACTGGTGGGAGCGGCAGTGTTGCGCTATGTTGACAGTGAAGCGGATTGCCGAAAGGACTACTGCGATACAGGCGGAAAGATTTGTTATGTGGACGCTACTGTGGCGACTCAACCGGATGTGATGAAGGAAATGTATACGGAAATGTGGAACAAGATCGGGAAGGATTGCAATTTAATCGCTTGGGTACGACCCAAGCATGACAGCAAGATTGTGTGCGTACCTATGGAGCGTGCGCGGCGACATTTAATTAAGGAATAGATCATGGGAAAACCGAGCGTACCAACCCCACCGACACCGCCCAGCCAGCAGGAGATTGCAGAGGCAACTGCCGACACCGCAGAGCATATGGCGAGACTCCAGCGTGCTATGGAGTTTGGCGAGGAGATGTTGATTCACGAGGTTGCGGATGATGGGACTGTCACGCGCTACGAGAAGACTAGGACAGAAATTCCAACAGGATATGAGCCTGTTTATTCAGATGAAGAGATAAAGTTAAGCGGCCCAGCATCAATTGTTGTTGACAGAGCAGACCGTAGATACCGTGACGGGAGAACAGTTGATTTTGATGACTCCGGTAATTTAACGCAAGGGGTTAAGATAGGTAATAAGGAATTCCCGTCAGGCACTCACTGGAGTGACCTTGATCCAGCAATAAGAAGCCAAACAGGTCATAAATACGATTCGGCTTTTGAAGGCTCGAAATCCATGACCCAGAGCGTTAGGACTCTAGCGGGATATGAGTCTCCAACTGGCCCTCCACTAAAAGCCAACACTTACTCAAAGGTTGTCAGGAAACCCGATGGAACGACCACCCGCACCACGGTGGATCGTGATGAAGCTGTTGATGTTGATTTCACAGGCGTAGGTGACTTGGATCGCGCACTTAAGCGTTGGGAGTTTGAGAAGGAAACCTCCACTGAAGTTGCAGATTTCATGCTGCAAATGGAAGAGGAATACGGAGCCGAGTACGTTGACCGTGCGAGAGAGTTAATGATTCGCTCTGATCCCACGGCCCATGCAGCACGCGAGATGCTTGGGCAACTGGCGCAGGAATATAAACCGGGAGAGCTTCCAGACTTGCCGGAGCTTCAGAAGATGGCTGACCCAGCGTTGCTGGAGAGAATGGGATTCCCCGTTGACCTTCCAGAGATAGGGCTGGGCGATGTGCCGGAATACGAACGCGCAGGAGCATTCGGAGATTTAGGAAGACTAGGCGCAGAGCCTACGCTAGAGGAGTTGTCGCGGGGAGAGGCTCCGGGTTTGGAGCGAGCGGGAGAGATGGACGCTCTACGCAGGGCGGAAGCTGCACCTGAATTTGGCGTGGTGGGATCAGGGCCGGAGCTTGAGAAAGCTGGAGCAATGGGCGACTTGGAAAGGTTAGCTGCCTTTGGCGGGTTGGAACGCGCAGAGGGGATGGGCGACATCCAGAGGGCGGGAGAGATGGCAGCACTGGAAAGGGCTGAAGCAGCACCCACACTTGAGAGGTTAACTGACATCCCTGAAATCCCCATTGACCCTGAATCCCTCGCAGGACGGCAGTTTGCCGAGAGACAATTCTTGGACAGAGCGCAGTCAGGCAGGACAGCGCAACTCATGGGCGAGAGAGCGAGGAGACTTGCAAGAGGCAGAGCCGCTGGACTTGGAAACATCTTCGGTGGTGGAGCTGTGATTGAAGAAGCGGCACAGGTACAGGAAGCCGAAGATGCCGCCCAACGTGCAGCAATGGGCGACCTCATGGGATTCCTGCAATCAGGCCAAACGGCTGGTGACTATCAGGCGCGAGTGGCACAGCAGAATTTACAGAACAGGTTGTTGGGAATCCAGCAGCGTACTGGTGCGGAAACGGGCGAGTTCGGCATGGGAATGCAAAGGCTCGGAGCAGACCGTGAAGCTGCTTTGCAGGAGAGAGCCGATCAACTTGGTGCAATCGGTCAACGCAATCAGGCCGAGGAGCAGGAATATCGGGCAGCATTACAAACCTTGGAAGCCAACCGTCAGGCTGGGTTACAGGAGTATGGACTGGAAACGCAGAGACGTTCATTTGCCAATGAGCAACAGATGCGTGAGCGTGCCGATCAACTTGCAGCTATTGGGCAACGCACAGGAGCCGAGCAACAGGAATACCAGAACCTTCTTACGCAGATGGAGCAGCAGAACACTGCAATGGAGAGAGGTTTCCAGTTGGATATTCAGGCAGCAGGATTTGACAATGAGGCAGCTTTACGAGAACGCACAGATCAACTCTCCGCAATAGCCCAGCGCACAGGAGCAGAGCAGCAGGAGTTCGCGAACCTTGGCCAGATTGTTTCGCAGATGAACCAAGCGAGGACAGGCCAGTTTGGCATGGGCGGTCAACGGCTTGAGGCCAACACCATGCAGCGTATGCGCGAGCGGCAGGATGAGTTGGGTGCATTAGCTCAACGCAATCAAGCGGAGGAAGCAGAGTATCAGGGATTACTTTCCGCTCTTGGTCAACAGGCAGGAACCCGTCAGGCACAATACGGGCTGGATATGCAGGGTGTACAGCAGCGTAACGTGGCTGCGCAGCAGGATTTAGCTGCGCAACAACAGGCAATGGCGCAGCGCAACCAAGCTGCACAGCAATCCTTTACGAGTGCGATGCAGAAGGCTGGCACGCAGGAGCAGATGAAGCAGCAGCAGATGGCTAACCTTCAGAGCTTCTCTGGATTAGCTCCGGTATCCAGTCAATTTGGAGCATTACCGGGAGCGCAACAGGCAGCACAAGCCAACTTTATGCCTCTGCAATATCAGCCCACCAATGCGATGGGAATGTTGCAGGGACAGCAACAACTGGCAGCAAGCAACTTTGGTACACAGGCGGACATATTCGGAACACAAGCCAAGGCAGCAACGACCCCTAGCGGATTTGGTCAAGTTCTCGGGACCGTAGGCGGAGCAGCGATGGGGGGTTGGGCGCAAAACTGGGGGAAATAAGGAGAAATGATTTATGGCTGATTTTTGGGGAGGATTTGGTAAGGGCTTTACACCTGCATTTGAGAAGGCTTGGGAGAGTGCCGAGGAGAAGGAGGAGGCCGAGAGGAAGATCAAGAGAGCGGCTGCATTGGCAAGGCAAGAGAACATAGCCAAGATCAGAGGATGGGGGAAGGGACTTCCTGATGAGGTTATGAAGGATAGGATTTTGCCAGAGAGTTCGTATCTCTCCCAAGACCCACCATTCCATAAGTATGAGCGGGAGGAGATTTCCGAAAAGCCTGTGGAGGTTCCAACAGACCCAATGAAGGTCATCCCAAAACCTGAGTCATACCTACTTCACGAGCCAAAGACGCAAGATGTTTCAATCCTAGAAACTGTTCCACCGGAACGGCCCCGCAAAGAAGCTCTTGAGAGATTTCTGAAGACAGCAAGTGATACGGAAATCGAGGCAGCAGCGATAGCAGCACAGGTAGCCTCAGGCGAGGGGGTCACAAAGAGAGGGGAGGAAAGGGAAGAAGGGCGGAAGGCTGTGGATAGGAGTTACACCTCCACAAAAGCCCTTCTAGAGCAGGTTGCAGGATCAGGGGTTGTTGAGGTTCCAGTGAAAGTTCTGTCCAGATTTAGCGAGGAAGACAGGGGATCGTTGAACAGGTCATTCGGAGCCTTTGCTCAGAAGTTCAGTAACTCCAGCGTGGAAGAGAGGGACAAGTCGTACATGGACAACCTTAAAAAGTTGGCTCCTGTGTCAAACTACGAGACATGGATAACCATGCCGATGCCACCAGAGGGGTCAAGAATTACAGAGGCAGTAGCAATGGAAACGTGGGAATCCTACAAGGGCGGAGAGCGGACTCCCCACAGGGCAGAGCGTCACTGGGAAGGAGAAGACGCGAGAGCAGTTGCCGACAAGTATATGCCCATGCTCAAGGAGAGGTTTGCCTCACTGCGTGGCGTTGGTTTGGATGATGCCGAGATTGCCCCCAAGGTTGATGGGGCTATCAGTAGGCTGACAACCAACGATGAGGCGGCGGACTATGTGGAGAAACTTGACGAGGCTGTTGCAAATCAGGCGTACCTGTCATGGTTCTCTAGGGATGACACCCCGCAGGTAACACCTGAGGAGAAGGCCATGATAAAGTCGTTCTGGAAAAGCCCATCATGGTCTGACCCTGAGGCACTCTCGACTATTATGGATAAGATTAAATTTTCCCGTCCGGTAGTCGATGCTTCCGACAGGAACATTAAGAAGATTAAGGAGCTTAGGGATTCATTGGCTGGAACGGAGAAGGGAAGCGATGAATACAACAAAGCTAAAGAGAACTATGAGCTGGCACTCGCCTTCACTTCCTCAGGTTACTACGTGGACACAGAGCAGAGAGACGGCAAGATGTTCTTTAGGGCTGTCAAGAGCGGCTCAGGCAAGAAGCCCTACACCTTAACTGCAAGTCCAAGTCTAAGGGGATTTGTTGTTACTGCTGCGTTAAACCCGGATATAATCAGAAAGAAACCCGGACAATCTGACGAGGCACACAAAAGGGAAGTTGACGAGGCACAGGCACTTGCCAAGGAAGCTGCTAGGCTCATGCACGAAACCGCACAATCAATGATATTCTTTGGCACAGACAAGAGAGCCGAAGAAGGCCGAAAAGATGAAGTTAAGAAAAAGACACGGGCGGAGCATCTCAGAAGCCTAGAGGCAGGTGTCAGAACCAAGACCCTGAAGGCTATCGCAAAGTCTGCGAATGGTCTGCCGTTGACACCAGCCGAGGTGAAGCTGCTAGAGGCGTTGCCAGACAAATAATGACAATCTTTACTGTACAGTAAAATGCCTCCTCCAACACCTAAGCTAGTCCCAAGCCCCCTCTCTCCATCTGACGCAGAGGAGCTTCTCAAGGAGTACGAGGAGCTGGAGAAAAAGCTGAAGGGAGATGACCCGCTTGCCAAATCCCCGCTTGAGCCGAAGGAAGCGGAGGAGCTGCTGGAGGAGTTTGAGGAGCAAAAAGGGGAGGAGATAAGGAGGATGACTAGGGAGGTGACTCGCGGCCATAGGGTTCCTGATCCTGAATCAAAGGCTGAAATGGCCAGAGCCAAGATAGCAAAGACTAGGGAGTTGGAGCGACTTGGCCGGGATGAGTACGAGCCTAAAGACCTGCGTAGCGCAGCGAAGAGAGCTTACCTCAGGACACCACCAAGGAACATTCTCGACCCTAAAATCCAGAAGACTGTTGCCGAGAGAAGAGAGGAGATACGAAAGATCAAGTCTGGGTCATTGCCGTTTCAGGAGGGGTACGGCTACTGGCCGAAGCGCGAGATAGAAACTCCGCTACCGTCCGGCCCTGCAACAGGCAAGGTTAGTCCCTCTGATATGTGGAGTGAAGGGCTAGACCTAGCCACAAGAGGCGCAAGGTCTATCCAGAAAGCTGCGTCTGGCGAGATGTTAATGGAGGCACTGGGAGCTTCTGAAGAAGAGGCGGGGGAGAGTTCAAAGGCTTTAGCCAAGGGAGCTGGAGTGGCCGCTGGGATGAAGAAAGGGATGGACATTGCCAAGCACCCACTTGTCCCTTGGTGGGCGAAACCATTGGTAGTCGCTGGAGGGGCTGCGATTGGCGGTGAGACTGGCAAGATGGCTGCGGGAGAGACCCCAACACTGGGGTCTGCTTCGGAAGGATTTACCTACGGGCTGGGGTACAATACCCTGTTGTCACAACTGCCGAATTGGTCAATCAAGGCTAAGATGGCATTGGGTGGGGCAGAAGCGGCAGCTATCGGAGAGTTTGCGAAACAATCCAAGTCGATCATAGACAAGGGTGAACCTCTCCCCATGAACCTAAAAGCCTTCTGGGATCGCAATATGTTTGAGTTGCTAATGGGGGTTGCGATTGGGCCGTTAATCAAGTCTCCCGACAAGGCGGGGCCACCGAAGGGATATAACTGGCGTGAACACGTTACGCAGAAGCAGCTTGAGGAGGCCAGAACCAGCACGATTGATGCTATCCAGAGTGACATTCTTAAGTTTCAGAAACTTCAGAGAGCCAGAACGGGAGGGAAGAAGAAGGCGGCTAAGAAGCTGGTGGGACAACTGAAGGCTGACTTGAAGTTGATCGAGGAAAATCCTGATGTTCTGTTCGACACTAAGAAACCAGAACAAACAGCCAGAACCTTTACCCTTTTACGAATGAGAAAGGTTATCCTTGATGCAGAGGACAGGGGGCTGCGCGTCAACCAGAGGGCCGCATACGATAATGCTGTTGAGTATCTCTCCTCACTGGGGAATGAAGATGCGCTGACACAGCTTACCAAGCTGGGCAGGAACAAGGATACCCCAGAAGCTATCGCGGAGGCTGTGGAATCGCTGCAAGCTGCAATGCGTAAAGGGAAGCCCGACAAGAAGTTCTCCATAGCAGCAGTTCGCCCCGGACTCTCACTCGGCAAGCTGAAAGAAGATCCGATAAAGGAGCTGAAAAGATTATGGAATAGGGATTGGTCTGCCATCGGGCCATCTGACAGGCCAAGGGGGAAAATAGGGAAGCTCATGAGCATGGCCACTGGTGGAAACTTTAAGAGATTCTACATGGGGGCGGCTGATGTCTTTGAGGAAGCTGGCCGAAGGAGCGGGGACGGCAAGAACTCAGGGGCTTTCCGCATGGCCCAAGCATTGCGTAACGCTGTTGACAACGGGGACTTTGGTTCCGCAGAGGGCAGAAGGTTGATGATGCAGGAGGCGGAGAATCTTGGGTTCTTTGAGCGAGCAAACAAGGGGAAGGCCGAGCAGGGGATGAGGGAGTTTTCGGCGTATCAGGAGGCTCGCCACAGCGGAGCCATGGGAGTGGAGATTGATCCCGTCACTGGGAAACAAATAGATGTAAGGGCTGGCATAGGTAAGGGGGAGACGGGTCACGTTCTAATTAAACCGGGGGAATCACCGGACTTAACCAGAGGCACGGTAGGTGAGAATCTCCAGATAGACAGGGCCAGAAAGATTTACAATGAGTCTTCACTTATGGGGAAGGTCTTGATTGACGGGTTTGAGAAGGCTTCACAGAGGATAGCTGCCAAGATGGACAAGCTGGGAGTTATTGTTATTGGCCCCGGAAAGGACGGGGGGCTTGTAGGAAGAGTGGCTGACACTAGCAGGAGATATTGGCCGAGACACCTGAAGGCAAAATATGATGAAGCCCTGCGGAATCTGGATGAAGTGGATCGCCACGGGGACTTGGTTCATGCAGAGGCAATAGCTGAGATGATGGAAGCACTGGGGGTCAAAAGCAGGGCCGCGTTGGGCAAGAAATACAAGGACTATCTAAAGGCTACGGAAATAGTTTCAGACCCAAAACACCCACAGACAGGCGAATTGTTTTCCCATGTGGAAAGAATGAGGACTGCTCTCGATTTCCCGCCTGAGCTTCTTGATTGGAGCCACGACTTGGGGATGAGCTATGTAGTCAAGGCCGAGCGAAGACTTGCCGAGCTGGAGAACTTTAATCAGCCAATGCGTCTGGGTAAGGAGATTGAGGGGGAGCCGGGATTTTACTCGGTTTCTGACAACCCGGACTATCTATTTAATAAGACAAAGAAACTGGCGATTGGCCAAGACTCTAAAGATTATGTGGATGCTGTCCACAGGGGGATCTTCGAGGTAAGCAAAGGGTTTGCGAGTGAGGTGAACAGGGGGATGTCAGGCTTACTGATAGCCAACCCACTGAGCGCACTGAGAAACGCAACTGGCATACTTAACACTTGGAATGTTACCAGCAACAAAAACTTTGCCAAGGCACTGACCGCCCAGCTTGCTGATGAGTTCTTGGGGGTGGTGGAATCTGTCAGGGGAACCAGAAAGAAAAGGCCGAATACTGCCCTAGCTGAAAACATAGGCATCACCAGCAAGGACATAGGCAAAATAACTGAGATGATTGACAACCAGCCTCTTTCGGCCCTCAGCGGGAATACGGATGATATGGTTGGATGGCTGTTGGAAACTGGGTGGGCTGGGGGATTCTCCAAAGTGGAGAGAGCCGTGCGGCGACAGGGCTTGCATTCGGCACAGTTTGAAAGGGCAGACTTCCTGCGGCTTTACGATGAAAACCCACAGGCCAAAGACCTTGTTAATGTGATATGGGACTTGAAGTTCAAGCCCAATGACAAGAGGTTGCTGGCTACATATCACGATATGATAGGTAAGGGGGGTGGCCTAAAGCTAAAGCTGCCAGAGCAGTTGATGGAGAATAGGCGTTTGGCCGAACACGCAAGATTCCTCACCAGACTGGACATCAACATGAATAAGGTTGCTGCGGAGAGGTTTGGAAACGTCATGGGAAAAACTGTCGAAGTGCCGTTCACTCCGCAGAATGCCCCTGAGACAACCAGATACCTACAGAGATTTGTGAGGGACAGTCAGGGTGGATACAGATACGACCAGTTGCCTCCGTTTATGAGCAGCGACATGGGGAAGATTGTGTTTAAGTTTATGAACTGGTCACAGCAGATGACCAGACACTTTGACAGGAACGTGCTGTCCGAAGCCACTAACGAAGGGAATTACAAGCCGCTATTAAAGTGGATGGCCGCAACCCAGATAGCGGGAGAGGGAATGTCAGAGGTTAAGAAGATGTTCGGGCAGGACAGGACAGACGCAACCTACGCTGAGATAAACGCTGCCTTGAACGAAGATGATTACGGGAAAGCGGCAGGTATGCTTCTGGTTAGGATGGGAGAGAACGCCTATCAATCAGGGATGTGGGCTTTGTTCGGGGATCAGGTGGGAGGCAGAATAGTTCGGTACGGAACCAAGGGGATGGTGGACACCCCATCAGTTGTGATATACGACCAAGGGGAACTTGTTTCTGACGCCCTAAGGAGGAGGATAGAGGGGGGTGACAACAAGCGTCTTTTTGAGGACTTAGTTAGGCCGATCTCCGCCCTGCATCGTGGGTTTCAGTTAGCCACTGAGCTTGGCGTTCCTGTTCCGGGGTGGAAATCGCCGGAACGCCAGAAGTACGAGACTTCACAGAGAAAGATGAGTGGGCTGGCTAAGAGGTTCATGAAAGATGACCCAGCCCTTGAGGGTGGACTCGGCAAGGAGCCGCAGAAAGGAATAACAGGGCGAAGCCTATCACTTGGAGAAGCCTACCCGTTCAAGCGTGACTTGGTTGTCGCTCTGGCGACCGGGGATGTGGAGGGAGCGAAGAAACTATCCGAGGATTACGTTAAGTCACAGCTTGAAGCCAGAAAAGATGCTAACGTAATGATCCCTCAATATTACGACAAGATCGAGAAGTCTATCCGCTCGCATCAACCTCTGAAGATGGGAAACACATGGAGTAAGGAGAACCAGAAGAAGGTTATATCCTATATGGATAGATACAACTGGCCGTACAAGGATGAAATCATTGACTACCAGAACACTTATATCAATACAGCCATCGCAGCAGGACTCCTGAAACCGGAGGACGGTGACACTGAAGTCCAGAAGAAAGCAGATAAATCTGCATTCTACGATACAGTTACCAAGGTATACGCCCAGAAGTTTTTGTCCGACAGGGAGGGTAAGAGCATACCCCAGATCATGATGGACGCGGAGGAGTATTACGGCATAAGTGAGATGGCTAGACTGTCTCCGCCTGAGGGGACGATAGGTTCCAAGGAGGGCTGGCCATTCTCCGATGAGGCCAGACTAAATACGGAGGAAGGTCAAATACTGTCTAGGAAAGCTCACGGATATATCGGGGGTCTATTGGCCAAGAGGCTCAGGAGTGCTGCCCTTGGTGAGATCATGCTTAATCCAGAGTTCCTGAATATCGGCAGTGCGAGGGGCAGGGCTGAGTACATGGTTGAGGAATGGGACAGGCGGAAAGTAACTCAGGAAGAGAGGAACTTTATGCTGGACGAGCTGGCCGAGAAGCAGTTCTTGGACAGCTCCCTGCTGAAGGACTTGCCGCAATATCTGGACAAGCCAACGATGGAGCATTACCTTCTACTGGAGAAGAGGCGCGAGAAACAGAATAGACGTAAACAGATGAAGTAGGGTGGAGGGAAACAACCATAGATTCAAGACGTACAGGCAGTGTTGCGGAGCTGGCAGTTGCGCGGAAACTTGTTGAGCATGGGTTCACAGTAAGTTGGCCACTCAATGATGACGCATACGATCTAATCGCTGAGAAGGACGGGGACTCAAGGCGTGTACAGGTCAAGTCAGCTACGATCAACAAGGGAGGCAGCTATCGCTGTGCCTTGCACCATTGCAAGAGCAAGCAGCGCGGGTACGACAAGTCCGACTGCGACCTCATAATCCTCTACGCACCATTTTCAAAAGACTTTGAGGACATGATCCATGACGGGTACTACATCGTGCCTATCGAGGACATAGTAAAGTCGAAGTCCCTAACTGCCATCATCTTCCCCGCAGGGAAAGGCAAGGGGAACATCATGGTCTGCAAATGGGAGAAGTATAAGGATGATTGGAAGAGGATATAGAAACAGATTCCCGAAGAGATGGGTGGGGAAGAGGGTGAAGGTGCAATGGCTTGACCCCGCAGGTTATGTACAGAGCGAGCTGTCAAAAGTGAAGCCCTGCATCTGCATAACCATTGGGGTCTTAATGCGTGTCCACGAGCAGTTCATTATCGTTGCTTCAAGCCAGTACCCTGAAGACGAGAAAGACCCGACAGTGGACGCAACAGCCATTACGAAAGGTTGTGTGGTTTTCATCAACCTAATTTAGTATCGAGTATCTTCTTGCGGATTGAGATGCGCTGCTTGTTGAGCTTCATGTACTCAGCCTTAGCCTTGTCATTGTCCCACATATAATCTCCACAGGCATTCTCACCACGGTGACGGCGCAGCTCAGTCATGCGCTCGTCGATCAACTCGATGATTTGTTTGAGTTCCCACACTGAGGTGGGCTTCTTTAGTTCAGGAAGGCTGAATGACATAGTTAGTCTCCTTCTGTACGCGGTAAACGTCTGATTCAATGTAGACCTTATGGAACCTCAAGAAGAACTCATAGGCTTGCTTGGCAGTGCCAGCCCAGTTGCCGTTGATGTTCTTGCTTTCCTCGCCCAACTCCAGCTCCAACTCAACCCTCTTGATCCCGTTCATTATGGCCGCGTGATCGCGGTCAAACATCCTTCCAGTCTTGGAGTAGGAGTATCCCTTGCCCACTGACAGCAGCCAGTAGGATGTCATTCTGGCGAAGACCAGAGGTTGTACGCGACTCTTACCCAGAATATCTTCCGAGTCCACCCCGAACGCTCGCGATGCGGCTTGCACCGCCATCTTCAGGTAGTCTTCATCTATCTTTCTTATAGCGTATGTTTCCCTTTTCATATCATGTTTTCATTTATCGTTATAGTTATGTGTGTTGACTAAAACTCCCCCTCATCGGAACCGCAGTATCGCAAAACGATGAGAGGGAGGTGAATCTTTACTGTACAGTAAAGACTAGAATGGCGCAGCCTCAGCGGCCACGGGGGCTTCCTGAGCGGGAACACCCTTCTGGACGGATATACCGACTCTTGAGGTTCCGCTCTGGTCTTCCTCAATCCAGCCAGAGAGGAACAGTGTGATGTTGCCTTCATCATCGGCAAGCTCAGACAGCTCCTTGGCGTTGAGGTCGAACACTTTACCCTTATAATCAGGGTCTCTTGAACCTTCCCTCTTCTTTTCGTTCTTGTAGAGGTAGGCTTTTCTTGCGACCTTCGAGAAGGTCATGGGGGTTTTTGTTTCTTCAGGCATATTGCTACTCCTTGTTTACCTTTTCCCTAATGCTCTCTGACCAATTCTCCACCGCATCGACGATGGAGAGTAACCGTTGACGAACGGCTGGTTCCAGAGGGGCATTGAGATTGATGTGCTTCATCGTTGCCATCTGGCCTCCGATGGTATAAGCAAAATGTTTTAAAGCTGTGCAAGTTTCCTTTCGAGCGCACCACATACAATATTCGCATGGCCACGGTGAGCGGGTGGGATCGTTAACAGAATCAACGATGCCATAGACTATATCCTCAGCCTCCTTGCGGGTCAAGTCGAACTTCTCAACCTCCCTTATTCGGGAGCTGGAGTAGACTAGGTGGCAGGTGAGCTTCTTGTCTCCATACTTCTGCATGACACCAAGGGCATACGCAGCCATCTGCTGCCTGTAGTCCCGCATCTGCCCTGTCTTCAGGTCGAACAGGTTGCCCTTGCAGTAGGCATCCATGCTGCCAAACGTGATCTCCTCACCATCACGCATGACGGAGATGCGTTCCTCAGTGATGAGCTTCTTCCTGCCGACAACGGACATGATGTACCGCGCCGCCCACTGGATTTCTTTAGGATATTTCTTTAGTGGCATCTGTATCTAGTTTGTTCAGGACATTGAGGTCTGCCTTCCATGCCGTCTTCATCTTCTGTGCGAGGTGTTCCTTGAGCCACTCGTCCTTGCTCCGGTTGATTCCTATAAGGGCAGAGAGACATTCGCTCCTGCTTGCGCGTGGGTCAGCCAGACATTCCTTGGCTATGACTTCCCACTCAGCCATGGTTCCATGTCTGTGTTTCATCCGAAGAGGTAGTCCTTCATGGGTGGGGTGTTGGTTGGCCTGATGCCTGTCTCCCTGTACGTGTGACAGGATTCACACAGGACTTTACCCATCCAGTTCTCCAGATTGAGTCCGACTTCCTTTGCCTCGAAGTCATCCTGATCGTCTATCTCTATGGTTAGGATGCGTTCACACATCCTGCATCTTGCTTTGTATTCTGCCATTTATGTTCCTTTGCTGTTTCCATTGGGAGATATGCGTTGGTGCGCCATACCAACCCTCCGTTAATGGTTTCTTGTGTGCGCGTGTTCTCCACATTGAAATCAATGACGAACTTACCCAGCTCGTCAGTGATCTTTAGTGTGTAAATTATCTTGTCCGGTATTAGGTAGAGCATACCTATGAAGGGTATGCACAACAGATCGCTCACCTGCTGACCCCTGAGAATCTTCTCGTGGGTGATCAGCCATGTATTGTCAAAGCGGTTCTGAAGTATCTCCTTGGTCATGTTACGTGTCTTAATCTCAACGGCATAGTCAATGTGTCCACTGTCCTCCAGATAGAAGAAGCCGTCTATTGCGGCTGGCGTATTCTTGTTTGTCTCGATGAACCTGTACTGTGGGTAGAGCTTGCAGAACAGGCTCACAGTATCCCTCTCGTAGCCCAATGACTTCTTCCCCTTTGGAGTGTTGATGTCCATGTTTATGATTTGTCGAAGATATTATCGTGTATGATGCGAGGCGGTGTATCGGCAGGTTTCTTGGGCGTGATCCTGACAGCCTCGCACCTCCACTCGTATGGCAGGAGATACCAGCATTTCTTGTGGTACTTCCTAGAATCCCAGTCGGGATGTGGGCGACCATTGGATCGTGCATGACCGACAGGGACAAGCGGCTTACCGCACAACCTGCACTTGCCTCGCGGGGATTCACTCACCTCTTAGCTTGCTCCTTCCAGCGTTCAACCTCGTGTTCCAGTTCGGCTATACGAATGTCCTTCACATCAATCTGCTTGGCGAGGCTCTCCAGATAGAACCAGCCATCAATCAGCTCCTCCCTAATGGCCCCAACCAGATCATCGTGGTCATCAAGATTGGTTCCCTTTTCCCGTTGGCCCATGTTGTACTTGGGTCGTGCCATCTGCTTAAAGCACGTAATGGCTTGTTCTCTTATTTCGTTAGGTGATCTTTCTTTCATTTTATTTGTGTCCTTCTGGATGTCAGTACCGTCTAACTATCATGGACTGGTACTTTATAGTTAATATAGTTTCATGGGCGTCCAACGTGTTAAGTGATGTTGCTGTTGCTGTGATTGCAATGGCTGTGGTTTTTCATGTGATCAAGCATCGTCAGACTTCGTAGTCTTCAGGAGCTTACGCAAATCCCCATTACCGAGCAGGGCTTCCAGCTTTTCGTGTAGCTTCGTGCCGCGAATAGCTGCCGCTCCCACTGTGTCTGATGACTTATAGCATGGACACTTGGCCAATGCTGGCAGTGATGAGGGCGGGAAGTCCTTGTGATGCGCCCGTTGTTCGTGGTCAATCTCTTTCATAAATCTCTCCGGTAACGGGGTCAGCCAGCCCTTCCGCAATCATAGCTCTAGCCATTGGGATTGCCCTGTAATCCCGTATGCTCTTTCGGTGGGCATCCTCTATCTCCATCATGTTCGTTGCCTCATCAAACTCCACACAGAATCTATGTGTTATGAGCTTATCAATTTTCCTGATAACTTCACAGTCATCCTCGGTGACATTGACAAGCTCCCTTATCTTGATGCCTTCCTCATGCAGGAACACTACGCTAGACTTACTGTGAACAGTAACGGCAGTTGGCTTGTCGGAGGAGTGCCATATCTTCACATCCGTAGGTGGATAGTATCCTTCCGTGGCAGCTTTCCTTGCCCGATCATACGCCCTACCCTCAGCCTCAGCAGCCTCCCATGCCTCGATGTCCATACGCAGCCACGTAGCGTCAAGGTACTCCCGCTCTCTAGGCTGTTTCTTCCTGCGCCTAACCAGCTTGCCAAGCTCATGCCTAAACGGGATAGACTTGGAGTAGTGATCCCGCCACACCTTGTTACCCTCCAGCTCCCTCCTCACCTCCTGCTGTCTGGATAGCCCCTTCAGCTCTCTCTCTGTGTAGTTAGGCTCGATCCTCTTGATGTCTATGTGCTTGTACGCCCCTGTGATGTTGGCGTCCTTGACCGTATCCCCGTCATCCACCGGAAAGAAGCTGCGAACCCAGTGGGAATTGCAGCGGACGAATGGCGAGAGCTGCATGAACGCCCAGCTATCCATCCCCCATCTCCCCTCTGCTCCTACGTTTCCCATGTCTCCTTAGTTAATGAGGGATAGGCAGGTCACGGCGTAGCTGAGTTAACAACGGTTTGCCGAACATCCCAATTGCAGCTCTTGGCTATTTTCCTGCCTATCCCTCAAAGTGTTAAACCTTCCCTTCCGGTAGGAACTGGTCAGCCGAAGTCACCTTCGTGGCTGCTTCTGCGATTGAGGCTGGCTTCCGGTAGTTGCTGCGCTTGTTGACTTTCGCCGCAACATTCTCCTCACCGACAGCCTTGTTCCCGTCATCATCTAGTGAGTCCTCGGTAGACAGGCAGCATATCGAAGACAGCCCGTACCTCTTCGCGTAGGTCATGGCAGACCCGAAGGACTGCATATCACCACGCTTGTAGTCCAAGGGGATAACGCTCCTGATAGACTGATCCCCGTAGAGCAGGGTAGTCACGAGGTATGTCTGTTGTGGCGTGTTTATAAGGGCAGCTCCCTCCTCACCTCTCTCTGTCTTCTCCGGTACACACTCCACAGTCTGAGTCACGGCGATGCCGTGCTTGTTGAGTATGTTACGTGAGGCTTCTATCACCTCGTCAAGCCCCGCATACTTCGACTTGAAGTAGGGGTTGTCAGCCGACTTGGCTGCTTTCTTTAGTTCCGACTGCGCCTTGGCCAGTACGGTTGGCAGTGTGTCACTGCTGCTTTGCTTATTTGGCATTGTTCTGTTTTTCTTCTATTAGGTTAAAGAAGGTTGGTGCGAGCATCGTCACCATCCACGGGCCACCGTTCTTGCGATGGGCAACCAGTGGCGGCTTCTCCCCGCACTCACCTTCAGCTTGTTTCATTGCACTATCTATGTTGAGTCTCTCCACCCTCTTCACCTCAAAGTGAAAGGGTAGGTTGGTAATTACATCTGGACTATCTGGACTGCCTGAGAACTGTTGTCCCCTCCGAGCCTCATAGCCATGCGAGCGTATGACATCCCGCCATTCCAGTTCACCTCGTTTACCTTTCGATCTACTGTTCATTTAATTAAAAGGAGGGATCACATCGCAAGGAGGTGTGGGCAGTGGATGCCCAAGAAGCAATGTAACCCCTCCAGATTATTCTGAGTATTCGCCTACCTTAGCCATATCTATCAACCTCTCTATTATGTCCCACCTGCACCGTCCGGTTTCCCTAACCATCATGGCCAGCTTGTCGTGGTGGTGGGCCGTAATCCTCACATGAAGTCCACTCCTCGTTGCGTCAACATCGGGGGTGGCTTTAGATATAACAGCGGTAGTATCTCCTAATGACTCGTCCTCCATAAGCATCAAGTATGATACATTTGGGGTACATAGTCAACCTTTCTCTTTACTGTACAGTAAAGGGCGGAGCCGAGGAAGAAAGGATAAGTCCCCGACCCCGCCGTGAAGTGCGGCCCTAACTCAACCGCACTAATCTTCGTCGATAATATCAGACCAAGCTCTGACCATTTCTCTAGCCATAGCCTTGACCTTCTCCTTATCATCTGTTGATTCGTTCAGGGTGGTCATGCCACAGCCCATGAGTGCTTGACCCATGCGCCTACGTGGACACCCCCTTACCTCGTGAACATCAACCAGCGAGCGTAGTTCCTCGCAGAAGTCCCTTGAATTTTCTTCCTCCTCGGTCAACTTTCTTATTCCTTTCGCGATAAGCACCAACACGGATTGCGCTGCTGCCTCTGACTTTGTATTCTTTTTTCTCCCCATCATCCGTAGTATATTGGACGACTCTGGCAGCAGTTTCCTTGCACAAAGCTGCCGCTGGGGTGACTTCCATAACGGTGTAGGTTGCGCCGCCAAGCTGGAATGTCTCTCCAACTTCACGGCGAACCCCACCGTAGTGATTGTACTTTGGCATTGTTTCCCAAAGTTCAAGAGGGCCGACCTTCTCCAACAGGACTTGCGGCCCCCACTTGCTATCTCTGTATGGCCTCACCCAGCTATGATACCACCTAACATTAGCTTGTCGAGTTCATCGTTTATCATCTGGGGAAGGTCACGCTTGATGAAGCGTGTGTGCTTGCGCTTGAGTTGAACCTCGCCATTGAAGCAGAGGTTGTCACAGACGAACACCCCGACACCAAGCACCATCCCAGCAGGGAAGCGCATCTTGTTGTCGTTCCTAAACCCCAGCACATAACGGTAGGATTGCGACAGGCTATCCTCACTGTTCAGTAGCAGTGGTTGATCCAGTATCTCCCTGATCCTGTCACCTTCTGGATCACAGTGGGAGCGGAACAGCTTGTTAGCTTCCTGAGTTCTCTCAGCTATCGCGTCCAGTCGGGACTGGTCGTGCCTAAACCGACCTCCCCGTTGGAGTTCATGGGTGAAGGCTTGCATCAAACGCCACACGCTATGCCCACGGCTATGCTCATCACGCATCACATCCTCATCCTCGCGGAGATATTCCTTCTCCACCTTGAGGACTTGAGCGGATGGCAATGCGCCACGCTTTGACAGCCGCACAAGCAGACTGTGCCTGTCCCGTGGGGCGAGCTTGGTCTGCTTGAGTAGCTGGTACTGTGCATCTATGCTTGGCACGCAGAAGTCAGGCAGCTCCATAGTACCGAACAGACTCTCGTTGTCCGGTGTCAGTGCAACCTGTATGTTCTCGTAGACAATCTTCCGTTCATCAAGAGAGTTCTTGAGGCGGTTGGTAAACCACTGGTGATCTACTGCTACGTGTGTGTTACTCTTATTTTGTGCGGCGGCGAGGCTGGCGAGGTAAGCCTCGTCCTTCATCTCCGCTCCGCAATGTATCATTAACGACATTTCTGTCCTTTCTGTTTAGGTTTGTCTAGGTGGTTAAGATTATTTCTTAACGACCGAGACTTGTTGTTGTCTGGTTTCCGATCCTGAATCTCCCTGTTCTGGGGATCATCCTGATCGAGAGTGTTTAAGTATTCTATGTATTGATCTTTAGTCCTGCCCACGGTCAGCCTTTCAGTTGTTCCAGCAGTGCTTCCTGCCTGTTCTTGAAGTAGTTCCGCAAGGACATCCTCGCCCAGTCAGTGCCGCCAGCCTTGGTGAGCTGCCAGACGTAGCCTACGTCACCGTAGCTACGTTCCTTCAGCGCATTAGCCAAGAGCGATGGCACGTAATACTTCTCCTCGAAGTGAGAGAACAGGTGGTCAACGCTTTCCTCATAGCCGTATGACTTGTCCTGATTGAACATGGAGCAATACCAGCAGTCTCCACTGTCAGGGTCTTTGAGTTCCTTGGCTGCTATCATGTCACAGAAGCCATTGATGTAGTTCCTCACCAGATTATCCAGCTTGCGTTGCAGGGCAAAGCCTTCCGCTGGATCGTTGTGAATAAGTGCCGAGCCTCCCGACCCGACCTTCATCCCATCCTCAAACAATGACCCACCAACCAGCCAAGTCTTGCGGTCAGAGTAGACCTGAGCAGGGCTGAACCTGTTGATGCGTTCCTTGGTAGTGACAGTACGCCAGCCACCACTGTTCAGTGTGTAGGTGTGGTCATTGTGTATGGTGACGACATCTGTATTGTGCAGCCGTACAGCGTAGTCCTCGCCCCGCTTATGCAGCCGTGTGTTATTGGCTATCGGTTTCCCTTTTGCCTTGTCTCTTGCTGTGAGGAATAGTTCCTCTGCTTCCATATGTTTCATTGTCTTTCCTTTCTCTTGGTTTAATAGAGGCTTGAGCCTCGTAGTATAGTTCCTTCTCTTTCATTTCCTTGAAGTCATCCCGCTCTTGATACGGGTGGCTACTCTGTGGTCTCATTGCTTAACCCTTCTCTTTACTGTACAGTAAACTTGTTCACACCAACAGGATTCGAACTCTGTTGTGACCAAGGGTGTAACCTCGGTAGGCCGTGAACAAATGGTACTTGACACTGTTTCTGGTTAGTGTATAATCTGACCTTACAGACAAGGCATACGCCCAGCAGCCTGATCAGTACATTCCAATATTCTATAAGACTCGCCCCAATCCACTTACCCAATCCCCATGACCCAATAACCTGTTCGGTTGGGTTTAAGGGAAGGTGTCTATTGGATTGACGATTCATTATACTCATAAGCCTACCTTGGTAACTCTGCTGAGATGTACCCATCCAATTCACCTGACAGTACAGTGCCATCCTCAACTCTTATGAGAATGGATGACGGTAACTCTACCGTGTGGTAGAACCTCTTTGTCTCCGCCATCGTAATTGTGCTTACACAGCAGTCATATTTACGACTCATCCCGTAGGTTATCTCGACCACATAGTCGAAGTTAATCCAGTGCATGGTTCCACTGGGACTCATAATATTTATTATGTTTATCTCACTCATTGTATTCCTTTCAGTTAGTTAGATTAAACCGTATTTCCTTAGAGGTGATTGCATCACACCCTCGCCACACTCGTGGCACTTATAGCTTGCGTCCGGTTCCACAGTTGTGGAGTAGCCGCACTTGTTACACTCACCGTCAACCGTTCCTTCCATAGCAGATTGTACTACGGCTTGCTGTATCACTATCATTTCTTCTTCAGTGTACATTGTATTCCCTTTCATTTAGTTATGCACAACCATGCGTTACGCTTAGGTTACGCTTAGGTTTTCAGTTTAGCCCCATATAACAGGGCAAGTTACGTTGTTACGCTTCTATCTGGTTAGCTTATAGAACTTGTGATTGCCAATAACTTTACCCTCCAAAGCCCCAACCCAGTATGGCTTGGCTATCTTCTTATGGGCATAGTAGTGGTCAGCTCTATTCCGATTCAGTTTGTGTATGTTTTCCTGTACAGTAAACATGGTGAGTGGGACAAACTTCAGCAGTTCATCATGCACCCACTTGTAGTGCTTATGTGTGGAACACCTCCTTACCAACCCTGCTGGGCTAGTGTTGTTGAGACAAGAGAACTGCTTGCGCCGCATAACTTCAGTGGCACAACTTGTTCCCCTGTGTGAAGCACGGGTGTGTATAACCTCATAGATTGCACACATCCCGCGTTTAGATTCACCGCCGCCCTCTGCGATTATCACAGCAGCAACGATTGCTCGGTCATTTCCAACAGGTGCATCGACTGGTTCCCAGCCGTATACACCCATTGCCATTGTTAGTGTTAGTATTATTCCTTTCATACTTATCCTTTGTTAGTTAGGTTATTCGTATCGAGGTATCTCCCTCGTTTCCAGTTGAGCCTTGCGGCTCTCAACCCTGACATCATGGTCATCACCTTGGTACTGCCATGATTCTTCCAGTGGCATATCCTGTCCGTGTGGGTACTGCTCCTTCAACAGGGAGAACAGCACCTTCCGTTTGTACTTACTCAGCCCGTCAATCTCCACAGACACCAAGCATTCCCACGATGTCCAGTACCATCCGCCCTCCTCAGGGCCACCGTAGCACTGGTTCAGCCTGTACACGTTGATGTATCTGTCCTCGTTAAACGGGTGGATGTCAGACTCAGATGCCGCCTTGATTATGCTTGAACTTATCACGATGCCACCTCCTCAGTCTTGCTGACCAACTCTTTCCGCTTGCCTTCCCTGATTCTCCACAGTTCAGGCTCAACTGATTCGGCCATCTTTAACAGGAGATCAAACAGACTGCCCTTAACCTGATTGTCCAAGTCATTCACGTGAACAGTCTCACTGATCTTATCATCGAGTTCACTGTGGTAGTCATCCACATAACTCTCGGTAGCTAGGTTGTGGTCATAGATAACATCACCGAAGTCATGGTTATCCATAGCCTCATTCACCATCCGCTCAACGCCAGACTCAGTCAGCCTGTCATCAGCATCCCGTAGTTCCTCAACCTTATCGTTGAGGTTGTTAATAGCCTCACCCACTTGGATCAGGTATTGTACGAAGTAATCAGCACGATCACTTACATCGTTAGTTTCTATTATCTTACTCATGTTTCCCTTCTGTCTTTACCGTACAGTAAAGACCTTGTTGTTGTTGTTAGTTGGACACTTGGTAGGTCTGACCCTACCTGAAATTAAAAACGCCTCAGATCGAAACCTGAGACGTTTATGGTGTGTTGCTATATACACTCATCAACCCTAGAAGCATCCCTTATCCATGTTGCTGTGCGCCACTGTATGCTGCGCCGTTGAGTGCTGCCATCTTTACTGTACAGTAAAGGCACTCAGTTATATCGGGGTTACAGAATTTCCCGCCTACCTGCCACACGGTAGAGCCGTATCACCGAGGCTACGGGCTGCGCTGCCCTGACAGTTGCCTGTCAGCCTGATGTCAAATTGTCAATGAACACTATCTCATCCAAGAGTCTATATCATAGCAGAATATCCCCACCTTGTCAACTCTTATTACAGTGTCTGAACTTGTTGTAAGATTATAGAAGGGTGAAGTGTCACCAGATTATAACAGGGTCTGACAATATTATAACAGGGTGGGTGGTGTGCATAGGTGGGTGGGCGTGGCATCGGGGCAAAAAAAAAGACCCACCCCTTGCGGGGTAGGTCGTGGGTCTAATTGATTTTCCGCGTGGCAGTGCTTCGCGCGTTCCCATGATCCGGAACTTCCGGAACTTCCGGCCTTGCTTCAAGCTCGGCTCGGCTGCGCTTTTGCCTGTTATTTTCACAAGCCTTGATAAGCTCATCCTCCGGAGTTTCTGGCTTTGCTTCAAGCTCGGAGTCCATTGGACGTGGACTCCATTTCAGGAACCTAGTCCCATCATCGGTCATTGTTTCAAGCATCTTTTCCACAAGCTTGACTGCTCCGTTCTCGCGAACGTGGCTGACGTATTCCTGAACAAACCCGTCTCCCTCTATCACGTAGGCGTGTTCACCGTCAGCGTTCAGCGATCCCACCATTTGAGTTGCTGCACGCATTCCGATTAGCTTTCCATTTATTTTGATTTCTAATGTTATCATTTTCTTTTTGAGTTAGGTTTTATTGTTGGCGTTTACTGTTCAGTAAAAACCCCAACCCCTTGCGGGGTTGGGTGCAATGTTACTTGGTTTAGCTATTGGCAAGAACGCCATTCTCTAGTTTGGCAGACTTGCGAGTGCGGCCTTTTGGCTTGTCCTTCGCGGCCTTTGTCTCGGCTGCGATGGTTGCAATCTCGGCCTTCTCGGCATCGGTCAGCTTGGCCTTCTCGGCTGCGTTCGCAACTGCAAACGCTTTATCGCTGACCTTCTTCGTCCATACTCCGATTGCCCTGTTGAGCTTGGCAAGTGTGGCGAACGTGCGGCCTTGCATTGCGTTGTACTCCCGACAAGTGGGGTCAGCCATGATTGACTTGGGAAGGTCATTGCCCTCCTGATCTTTACCCCACGTTGCGTCTAGTACGGTGCGATTTGCTAGGCCGATGATGGCTGCTGCGTTCTTGGTGTCGTTCTTCGCGAGGTACGCGAAGACGGCCCTTTCAATCTCAAGGATAGTCTCGTTGGCTTGGCCACGCTTCTCGGTTTTATCCGATCCAACGTCTCCAGTCTCAACGGCCTTGTCCTTTTTGACTTGCGCACTCCACACGTTGTCAAACGTGCCGAGCTGCGTCTTGGCAGCGGCCTCAACGATAGCGCGGAAAACCTTCTTTGTTTCCTTGCCGTCCTTCGTTGCCTTGTATGCCTTGCGAACGTTCGCAGAGAATGTCCGGCCAATTTTGCCAGTCTCTTTTCTAACTCCGCGAATCGCGTCAAGCTCGGCCTTGTAGGTAGCTTCAATCACGGTGAATTCCTTCTCCGATCTATTGGCTACGCTGTCGGCCTTCTCGGCTGCGATGGCTGACGTTTTCAGATCGGCCTTCAACAAGTTGAGGCGGTCATCGGCGGTCAGCGTTTTCGGTGCATTGTTTGTTTTTGTTTCACTCATTGTTTTGAATGCCACGTTTGCTAGCCAACGCAACGCAAGTTAGGATGCGTTGCACGATGGGTTGCGGCTGTGGCTTGGCCTTTTGTAAAAATCGGCCAAGTAACATTTGAATTTTTACTGAACAGTAAACTTTGAATATCGAATTGCACTCTCAACGGTGCGGTGATTGTTTTCACGGGAGGCTACGCTCGGAAGTCTGCTACCTCTCCACGCTTCTTTTTGGTTTCGCAGTTCGCGTATCCTTTTTCCTCTGGTGACTTCACCTCGAGTGGCAACCTGCGTCACTGGGTCGGCTCTCCGTGTCGGGCTTGTTCCCTGCGAACTCCACGAAGGTACACGCTTGGTACACTGAGTGCAAGGTCTTTTTTGATTTTTTTTGGGAGGGTGAATCGTGGCGTTGATTTGCGTGGCGTGGCGCATGGCGTGGCGGGTTTATACTGTACAGTAAAGATCGGCCAAGGCCGTGCAATGGGTGGCCAAGATCGGCACGGGAGGCGTGGCGTGGCATAGCTTTATTGCGTCGAGGATGTACACAGCGAGTCTCGGCAGAGTGTCGATAGGGGTGGAGGAGTAAAAGAGTTGTGAGAGCATTTTTCGGCCACCCAATTTAACTTCCAAACTGGTTGGAAGTCTAGTTGATGACTTCCCGATCCGGCCACGATCCGGCCTCGACAATCGGCCTGACTGGAGCAGTACGCACGCGTACTATCCGTAAACGTATTATCCGTAGACGTACCACACGGGGCCACCACCCCCCGCCGAGTCCAAACCCCAACCACCCCCCTAAAAAAAACTGGACAGGTTTTGAACTTTTGGTACATTGTTTTACTGTACAGTAAAACATGGCTGATATTTCTGTTAAGA
>Ga0098054_1000472_pt1 | contig 24910 bp, 44 predicted proteins | sample 16_taG_FD_75048 | JGI IMG/M metagenome (GOLD analysis project Ga0098054, IMG submission 75048) | Marine viral communities from the Subarctic Pacific Ocean - 16_ETSP_OMZ_AT15313 metaG | ecosystem: Environmental > Aquatic > Marine > Oceanic | place: Pacific Ocean | collected 2015-01-18
AAAGATTATTCAATTATTTTGCAAGGATTGATGAAGTAGAAGAATTTACTTTAGATATTATGCACGATATTCAAGGATTGAAATATGAAGATAAACATTTTTTAACAAGATTATAAACTAACAAATAGAAATTATGAATCTATCAACAGACAACTTTATTTCCGAGTTAATGGAAAAGAATAGTGATAAATCAATTAGATTATGCGATTCTTATTGCAAATGTGGAGATATTATACTAAAGATTAAAATAAATATGATACAGGGAAAAGAAACTGACTTAAACGAAATTGTAAAGAGTTTAAAGGAATTACAACAAATTACTAAAGCAAGATAAGTAAATTGATTATATTTGAAGTATGAGAAAAAGAAGAACAAACGAGCAAATCTGCGAGGATTTAAGAATTGAGAGAAACAGACTTTATTCAAAGAGAACAAGGACAAATAAGCTATTATCAAAGAGTTTAAGCCAAAAAGAACGCAAAAAGAATGAAAGAGCCTTAGCGAGATTTAATAAGCGTATAGTGGCTATAAATGATAAAATGTATAAATGTGGCAACAATTATGCTAAGTTAAAAAGACAAAAGCGTAAATTGAAAACACATCAAGCATATTTAATGAGAAAATCTAAACAGGAGGGAATAACGAAATCTGAAAGAGGTAGAATATATGAAGATGGCAGAAAAACACAACAAGAGTTGCGAGATATAGAGAGAACTATGCGACTACCATACCAAGAAATATATAGAGGAAAATTAGGCACAGACTATTTAGGAGATAAAAAATTTGCAGAAATTGGGGGATTATGGCAATGTTCTGCACAAATCAAGCGATTTATAGATAGTCCCTATTTTAAGATATTTATAATTAATGGGCAGGAATATTCAACAGATAACATAATACGACTATTAACTGCTCTTGATGATGCAATCTCAAAAGGAATGATTTATGGTGCTGAAACAGGTAGTCCTAAATATAGTTATATAGCAGATGAAAAACAAGGCATAGTAGATATAACAATATGAAAATAAGAGTTATTAAAAATAAAAGAGCAAGAATTTGGAAATATGAAGTCCATAAATCTTTTGAAAATGAAGTAGAAGTTGAGTATTTTGAATATCCGACAGAGGCTTGTGCAGAGGCATTTGATATGCTATTAAATAGCGATTCAGAAGTGGTAAATATTGCTTGTGAATTACCAGAAATTTGCACCCAAAATAGAAGTTATCAACAAATTGAAAAGGAATGAAAAAACTAAGAAATATTAAGTCTAAAGTATTGATAATCAGAAAGTTATTATGTGTTATCTCAAGCATAACTTTAAGAATTGAACTTTTAGAAAAAAGTGTGAGATTTTTAAGGTTATATCTGAATATAATAGTGAATTATTACACTTTTGTAAGTAATTCATTTACAAGCACTTACAACTATTATTTAAAGTTTTACTTTAACTATTATTTGCAAATAATCAAGAGAATTAAAAACGATAAAAACATAGTAAATAAGTTATTAACAATGTATTATTATATTAAGATATAAACGACTATTATATGGAAATATTTATAAGTTCTAACTTATTGATAATGAATGAATTAAATTAAAACAACTAAACTAAAACTTTAATTATGGAAACAACACTTTACTTTTTTGTAATAGCAATATTATTATTATTAATGATTAAAACTGAAATCAATGGTTAAATATAAACGGATATATTTAGAATTTTTTGGATATGGGGAACAACATTTTATACCCTGTGAGATTTGTGGTAGTAGAGCAGTTGATATACACCATATAGAAGCTAAAGGTATGGGTGGTTCTAAAACTAAAGATTATATAGCTAATCTAATGGCTTTGTGTCGCAAATGTCATACTAATTGTCATACCGATAAAAAAGCAAATGAAGAAGCACAATTTTTACATTTTAGATTTATGCTGATGTATTTAAAAAATATGGATAAATTAAAAGAATTGGTAAACGAATTTGCCGATGCACAATATAATTATAAATTAAACTAATAAATTATGAGATTATTTAAAAAAAAGAAAGCGACAGTAGTGAACGCTGAAGTTCCTACAAATTTTATTAACACACAAAAAAACAAAAAAATGACAAAAACAAAAAATGTATTACTACATCTCCAAAACAAAGGCAACATAACAAGTTGGGAGGCTATAAATCTATATTCTGCAACAAGATTAAGTGCGATAATATTTACACTTAGACATAAGCAAAATTATGAAATCGTAAATGAAACTATACCTTTTACGGATAAAAATGGTTATAAATCAAGTTATGCGAAATATATATATAAAGGCAGAAATGAAATTAATTTATAAGGGTTTGAAAATCAATAAGTTAAGACATAACAAGAAAAAAAATCTTCCTTTATTATTTGATTATTTAATAATAATATTATACATTTGGCAATGAAATTAACATACGAATCATTATTAGCAAAGCAAAAAGTCTTAGTAGGTTTGAATCACGAATATAAAATAAAAGTAGTCAATGGGAACTATGAATTGATAAGCAAATTGTTTAAGCAAAAGACTTATTCTAAAGGCACTTATACTCCAAAAGAATTAGGGTTTATAAAATCTGTAAAAAATCATATACTCCGAAATGAGATACATTTAAAGTCAGAATTTCAAGAGCAACAATACTTTGCAGAAGATATACACTATATAAGAGTAGCTAAAGTGCCATTAGGAGAGGTATTTGATAATGTTGTGGAGGTAGATATAGACCAAGCCTATTTTGAAACTGCTTATCAGTTAGGAATTATAGATGATAATTTATACAATAAAGGTAAAAAAGGTTCTATTCGCAAAATTGCAAGACTAACTGCTTTGGGTTCTTTGGCTAAAAAAACTTATGTCTATAATTTTAAAGGTAAAAAATTAAAAAGTAGAGAAATAGAAACAGATGTTTTGCTTCAAAATTTATGGTTTACAATATGTAAAAGAGTATCAGATGTAATGAATGAAGTAATAATAGACTTAGGCAATGACTTTATATTTTATTGGGTTGATGGAATTTATTTTAAAAATACCAAAACAAATTTAAGTAAAGTTATGGCTAAATTTATAGAAGCAGGATATAACTCAAAATTTAGAAAGATAAATCAAATTTACTTTCACGAAAAAGGGTTTGCAGTAAATGATTATGGAGATATAGTGCGAGAGTTTAATTACCCTGCCTATATAGATGGTAAAAAAGTTAATTATTCAGAAAATTTTAGATTAAACAAACTTGCAAAAGAAGTTATAAGTGGCAAGATTGATTTAGTGGATAAAATTAAAAATGGGAAATAAATACGCTAAACGAAATTGTCATAAGGCAAGATTACATTATAGAGTTTCAGAAGAAATAAAAGATGGATATAGAGGAATATTTTATATAGGCAAACGACATTATGCTTTTTATATGCAACAAGAACATTTTGAGTATTTAAAAAGATGTTTGCCACAAGAGAAGATAATAATATGGTTTATAGCCACATCAAAAGAGAAAAATGGATTTTGGAACACTTATTTAATATTAAGATATTTAGAATCAAAACGAATAAACGCAATAGATTATGCAACAGACCACAAAATTATACAGACTTTTAAAAGAGAGGAATATTAGTCAAAATCAATTATATAGAATGATAGCAGAAAAATACCCTCCTGTAATGTTATGTCAAATTAATAAATATGTTAAAGGAGATTTATGTAATTATACTATGCCTACCATTATGCGTATTTGTTCAGTTTTAGAAGTTACTCCTAATGATATAATAGATTATGAAAGTCGTATTTAAACACCTTTACAAAAAAAATATCAATTACTTTAACATTTGGAATCATTTGTATATGTGTGCTGATGATAAAAATGAGTATGAGTTTCATAATTCTGAATTGCTATGCAGATTTAATATTACTCCTCCTACTTTGCACAGAGCATTAAAATATGGATTAAATTATGGGGATATAACTTTTATCAAATTAGACAAAATAGGCAATAAATTATATAAAGTAAAATTTTATGATAATGGAAAAAAGAAAAATGCTATAAAGACAAATCAAGAATTAAAAAAATGGATTATCACATACTACAAAGAAAGAGATATTGATTATGTAGATATATCTAATCACAAAAAGTATGTAGATATGATTTATCAGAAAATAGAAAAGGCTATTAAACAAAGGGGGAAGTTTGAAGTGAATGAGGATATTTGTAATGACACTTTTAAAATGTTCTTTAAAAAACTACCGAATTGGTGGCTTGAACACGCATTTACCCTCCCTACTATAAACAAGAATTTCACAAAAATATTAAACCAAATAAAATTTAATTCAAATGGTAAGCAGTCTAATTATGTAAGTGCTGAAAAAAATTTAGATATAGATTTTGAAAAATTAAAATTATGAAAAATACATTAGTGCCGATACAAGAAATAAAAAATAAAATTCTTAAAACTTATACTAAAAAAGAATTAAAAATAATATCACGGAAATTAGATACAAAAAAAATAAGTGCTTATAATAAACAGGAATATACCCTACTTATGAAAACACTTTTAAAGTTAGCCAAATTTATGGGGATTACCGAACCTCCTGATAATGAAGTTTTACAGATGTTAGCTGAATTTATAGCTGAACATTATGGCGATTTTTCACAAGAAGAAATATCAGATGCGTTTATATGGGCATTAAATCAAGAGGACTTTAGACACTTTAATAGATTTACACCTCAATTATTAGCAAAAGTAATTTCCAAATATAAATATCATAGAAATACTACCACTATAAAATATCGTAAAGAATTAGAGGACAAAGTGGATAGATATAAGAGGAAAATTAAGGTAGATAATTTGCAAATTGAAAAATAAGCATTATATTTGCCTATAATAGCAAAAACACACACTATTATATTAGAGTATAATATAAAAATAAGAAAATTATGGTAATGATGACACAAAGTTTATTCAAGTCTTTGGCTGATTATAAAGTTAAAGCAGAATGTGGATTAAAGGTAAAAGCAAGTTATGTTGATGGGATAGAATTTGAGCCTACTGCAAGTATGTATTTAGGACAATGGTTTGAATATGAGGCAACAGGACAATTACCTCGCAATAAAGAAGTTCCTTTACCTCCAAGATTAAAGCCAAAAAAACTTACAAAAAAAGAATTAGAAAGTGGTATGAAACAAGAAGATGTATTAGGAGAATTACCTAAAGCATATAGGCAGATGAAAGAACAAATACAAGCATTTAAAGATATGTTAGAACTATACAATATTGAAATAGTTGAAACAGGCAAAAGATTAATATGTGATAAATTAAAAATTCAAGGAGATATAGATATAGTGGCAAGATATAAAGGAGAAGATAAAATATTTTTTATAGATATTAAAAGTAGTGGATTATTGGAAGATAAATGGTCTGATTATGGGTGGCACAATGATTCTTTAGAATATAAAGATAGGCTAATGGTTCAAGCAGTTCATTATAAGATTTTAGGACAAGCAAAGTATGGATATTACCCTGATTTTCATTTTTGGGTTTTTTCTACTAAAAATACCCTTGAAAGAAAAAATATAAAAGTTATAGTAGATGAAGATAGATATTCACAACATTTACTTTACATAAACAAGGCAAAAGAATATTTTAAAGAACAACAAGAGAATGGGTGGATAGCAAGACCTACACCAAAGCGTTGTGGAAATTGTATAATAAAAGATAGTTGTCCTGAATTTGTAACACTCCCAAAAGAACAAATAGTATATTATTAATGAAAATATTTAAAAAAATAGGCAGATGGTTTGACCTCAATTTAGGTTGGCTATTCATCAATGGAAATAAAACAGAACAATATAGAAAATTTTTAAAAGAAAAATATGAAAACAACAAAAGAAATAACTCTACATAGATTAATTTATAACTTATTAACTATTAATATAGAAGCAAGAGATAATTGGATGCTAACAATAAAATTGGTTCATCAAACAGAAATGACTTTGCAAGGCATACATTTGTCTGATTATTTTACTACATTATACTCTGAGGAATTGAGTAATATTAATACTATTAAAAGGGCGTGGTCTAAAGTTCAACAAATAATGCCAAATTTAAGAGGGGAAAAATGGGAAGAAAGACAAAAGCAAGGTGGACAATATGTTTCTCACATAGATAGTAGTCAGTTGAAATTATTTAACGAAGAAGAATTACATCAATTAGTATTAATTAGCAAATAAAAAAGAAATGGAAAATAAATTAGCTTCGGTATTTGATAGTGAAATTTCAAATCAAATTAAATTTGCAAGAGAAAATCCGAGAGATATTAAAAAATGCCTTGAAGATATAAGAGAATTAGCCACAATGAATATGCAATCTGCTTTAAGTTGCTTTTACGCTATTTATGACAGACACAAAGCCATAACAGGAGTTTCTGTTAGATTAGCAGAAATTATAGTTGCTTCTTGGACTAATGTAAGAGCAGGGGCAAGAATAATCCGAAAGACAGAAAAGGAGGTAGTCATTCAAGGATATATTTATGATTTACAAACAAATACTTTTATAACGATAGATTTATCAGAGCCATTATTAGATAGAAATGGTAGGATATATAACTCAGATTTAATGACTGCGAGGATAAATGCGACATCAAGTATTGCTTTTAGAAATGCAGTATTTAAGGCAATACCCTCAGCTATTTTTTCTACTACAATGAAAGATATAGAAAATTATATAATTAAAAATATGAGTAAAGATTTTTTGAAAGATGCTATTGAATTTTTTACACACAAAGGCATAAGCATAGATGAAGTATGCACTAAAATACAAGTTAATTCTTTGGAAAATTTGAATAATGAAAAATTGTTAAATTTACAAGGAATGGTAACTGCTATAAAAGAGGGAGATACTACGATAGAGTGTTTATTTAACAAAAAAACTCATAAAACTAAATTTGAAAAAGCATTTGATTTAGCGATATGATATTTTTATTAATTTTCTGTTGCCTTATGATATTTGTTATGGGAATGTGCGTGGGCATAATTATCACTAAACACAGAAATTACACCTATAAAGAAACAAAAAAAAAGCGTTATTGGTTGTTTCCTAAAAAAGAAAGGTAGCCAATTTATAGACTACCTTAATGACAAGATAAGAAAATTAACACACTTTTTTGCCTTGATATTGCAAATGTATCAAAAAAAAACATATTTTTGTTAAATAAATCAATTTTAAATAAAAATATTATGAATAATATAGCAAAAATAGGAATAGGGGCAGTAGTGGGGTATATAATTTGGAGAAATTTTATTAAAAAATCTCCTGCAATATCAACTAAACCTGCAACAAAACAAGATGACACACCACTTTTAGCTGCTGAATTACAAGAAGAAGGCGAGGAGGGTTATGCAATAGAAGAAAGTAAATCTAACTACGCAGGTTGGGATTCAACAGCAGTCTAAGTGGCACAAAAAGGACTATTTATAGGAAATTCCCACTCAAAAGGTGGGATTCCCTCTACTATTTCTGATACAGGACAAAGAATAGAAATTGAGGGCGAAGAATATTATCTTTGTTCGGAAGCCTATTCTTCAAGTGAAAAATTATCTTTTACTAAAAAGACCAACAAAGAAGTTTTAGAGAAAATTTATACCAAGTATGGTTGTAAATTAAATCAGGATATTATGAACGCAGGGGATTACATTGTCTGCAAATTAGTAGTAAAAGATAAAAAAAAACATACTCGCAAAGGCACAGTTAAAGAAATAGTTAATAAAATGCAAAGTGAGAAGAATTGTAAAGTAGAATACAAAAAAGGGGGCGTAGTAAATATTGGCATATTTGCTGATGGAGGAAATATATCTAAAAATACAGGAAATGATTTTTTAAGAATACCTAATTTTCAAAGAAAAAAGTTAATACCAAATGTAAAAAAGAATTTAGAATTAGAGCCATATAATAAAGACTTTGGACTTGCAACTAAACTCATAATAGGAGATGATACAATAAGACCTATAATGACAGGTAATAATTTTGATAAAAAACATATTGTCGGAACTGATGCACATAAGTTGTATCATATTGCACACAAATCCAAGTATGATGGCACATATTTACCTATTCAAACTCTTGAAAAAGATTATTCTAAATCTGGTATTTCAGCATCAGTAAATTTTCAAAAATATGTAGAAAAGTATGGTAAAATAGTGGGCAACTATCCAAATTGGAAAGCCATTGTTCCTCAAACTAATCTTTATAAGATAAGTATAGATACTCAAAAATTATTTTATTTTGCACAAGTTATATCAAAAGCTAAAGTTATTTTTGGGCAGGAGAATTTAAGTGCTTCTCAAAAAGTAGAATATGAGAAAAAAATAATTCCTTCCTTGAAAAAAGTGTATGGTAATATAGTAAATAAATATTCCTCCCCTATTATATGCAAATATACTGCTGCTGATAATGACATTCAATACATAAAATTTAATGGCAGAAATATTTTACAAATATTAAAGTTTAGTTTTTATATGGGAAATAAATTTACTGATAATTTAAAAGAGTGTCAATTATTTATTCAAACAAACACTAAAGGTGTATTATTTCAATTCAAAGGAAAGCCAAATATTGAGAATAGCAATTATATTTTAATGATGCCCTTAACGAGTTATGGAGATGGAGATGCCGAAGAATTGGGATATTCATTACGCTATGATTTAGACACAAACGAAATTATAAGTAATGGTAAAAATTATCCGATAGATGAATCTATTGGGTATAATCCAAGATATAAAGAAAAACCAAAGAAAATATCAGAAAAACCAAAAAAATCTGTAAATTCGTTAGATACAAGTTTAATAAAAGAACAAATTGAGGGTTTAAATATTGCACTAAAGTATGCCGAAAAAAAAGATGAAAAGTTAATAAAAGATAAAATAGAGGGTTTTAAAATTCTCTTAAAATTATAGATATGTCAGAAATAGAAAAATTAGAAAAACTTATTGCCAATCCAAAAGTTGCAAAAAGTGAAAAAGCATTATATAAAAAGGGTTTAGCAAAACTCAAATCTAAAGCAACAAAATTAGAAAAAGAAGTTGTAGCTGATGCAAAGCAAGACATAAAAGCAGTTAAAAGTTTAGAGGTTAAGCCAAAGAGAAAATATGTAAAAAAGGCAGATAAAAAGCCAAAGAGAAAATATACTAAAGTTAAAAAAGTAGCAACTAATTACTCTATTACTGTTGATGGGAAGAAATTTAACTTTGCTGATGCTAAGAGTAAAAAAGAATGTCAAGGTGCAATCGCACTTATAAAAGCAAGGCGACAACAACAAAAAGAAAGTAATAAAAAATATGCTACTAAAAGTGTAACTGAAATAGTTGTAGATAATGCTGAAACTATTGCTAATAAAGTTGTTGAACAAGTAAAAAAATCACATAAGACACCAAAAGTAATAGACAAACAATTAGCCGACATAGAAAAAGCATTTAATAACTTATTTGATAGTTTGGAAAAAATAATGGGTAAAACTATTACTAAGGCACAAAGGAGTTCTATTATGGACATTCTTAATTCAGAAACTAAAAAAGAAACTAAATCAACGAAAAAAGGTAAAATAGCATTAAAGGAAATAAAAATCATTTGGGCAGAGGGAGATGCAAAAAAAGGAGATGCCTTAACAAAAAAATCTTATAAGAGTTGGAAAGATGTAAATGATGATTTAAAATATCTTGTAGAAGAAAAAGCAGGGTATAATAAAGTAAAGTTTTCAGTTGCGTGGGCAGACCAAAAAGATAAAGAAGATATTTATATAGGAAGATTAGATATTTCGCCAAGAGAAGATAATCCTTTACAAACGGATAATGTTATTGGTAAGCATATATTTGAAATTGTAAAATGGGAAATAAATAATAAAGCAAAAAGTAATTTAAGCGAAGATAAAGTTACTGAATATAAAGAATTTTTAAGAGATTATGATTTAGGCAAGTATGATGTAGATTTACCATTTGCTAAAGGAGGTTCTATGGCTAAAGGGGGCTTATTAAGAGTTTTAAAAGATAGTGGGTTTAATCATCATAAGGGAAGTCCTAAAAATGAATTAAAACACAATAGAGGGCAATATATAGCAACATTAGGTAAAGATAATATGGGAGAGGTTGTTCATTTAGATAAATATACACCCAATACTAAAAGATTTATAAGTAGCACCTCTTTTGACAATTCTAAAAAATTAGCAGATTATTTTAATAAAAATCAACTTTATGCAACAGGAGGTTCTATGGCAAGTGGTGGTAGTGTATCTCCTGACTTAAAAAACTTTGATTTGGATAATTTAGATGATTTTGAGAAAATGAATTATGATAATTTTTCTAAGAGTATGTCTAAAGAAGAATCCTTGCAAATACTAATAAACAATGTAGAGGGAGATTACACTCAATTAAGTTCTGAGTTGTCCGAGTTAGCAGAAAAACAAAAACCTCAAAGCGAGTGGGATAGAAATATGAGAGAAAGAGATGGATATGCAAAAGGTGGTATGATTTCAGTTAAAGATACTTTAGATGAGGCAGTTAGAAAACTAACCCCAAATCAAAAGAAGATTTATAACAGACATTTAGAAAGAACAAAAAAGTTAGGGGATAGTTTTACTGATGATAGTTTAGCAGATTATGTAAATGGTTGGTATGGAGAAGATATTGTGGATAGAATGGACTTTAGTGGTGTAAAATCTTTTAACTTAGGATATAAGGTAGTTGCATTGGATATGAGCCAACAAGAAGATGACTTTTGGGAGTTTGATGATGATTATGCAAAAGGTGGTTCTATGGCTAAAGGGGGGGATATTGTGGTCTATGGAACGAAAGATGATGTAAAAGAAATGTATCGTGATTACTTGAATAACTTTCTTTCAGTAGAGAAATTTGCAGAACACTACGAAATGTCGGAGGAAAAAGCCAATAGAATTATAGAAATAGGCAGAGAACACGCAAAGAAAGATGGTTATTACGCTAAAGGAGGTTCTATGGCAAGTGGTGGAAAAGTTTTAAATCTAAAAACTGAATATATTAAATTCTTAAAAGATAATAAGGTAGATGTAGATAAATTAAAATTTAGATATAGAAAAGAGGGAACTTATGGAGATGAGGAAATTTGGACACATTTCAAAGGGAAACAAGGAAGTAATTCAGGTTTTGTATTAACAAGAGATGATTTTGAGGCTTTTAAGAAAACACCACAAAATTTTATTTATGGTTATGACTTGCCTACAACTATGGCTAAAGGAGGTAAAGTTTACGATACTAATGATAAGAAAGCAAAAGCAGTAAGAAAAAAAGGCAATATCATTACATTTAAGAAAAAGTTTTACCCAAGAGGCACTTCAGATACAGGATATACTCAGATTTTAGTAACAGGGTTTGAGAAACAAGGAGGAAGTGTTAAGATAGAGGGAAAATCGTATGATTCTAAATGGTATGATTCAATGGATAGTTTAATAAAAGATGTAGATTGGGAGAAAATGGAATCGTGGCACTCTTACGCTAAAGGAGGTTCTATGGCAAGTGGTGGTAAGATACCTAATAAAAAAAGGTGGGTAAACGATTTAATTAAAATATTTCCTAAAATTCATAAAGAACAAGCCGAAGAATTATACGATAAAAACTTTTACGCTAAAGGAGGTTCTATGGCAAGTGGAGGAGAAATATCTGATGAAACTTATAGAAAATTATGGTATTCCCATATTGGAGGGCAGTATGATACAATGGAAAATGTAAAAAAAGATATTCATAAATTATTGAAAGATGAGAAAATTTCAATGAAAGAATTAATCTCCGAAACACATTACGCTAAAGGAGGTTGGGTGCAAGAATCTGAAAAAGAAATGGAAAAAGATGGCACAGTAGGACTATTTTCTAAAAAGGCAGAAAAAAAGGGAATGAAAACAGAACAATTTATGAAAGAAGTTTTGAGAAACCCTGATAAATACAATTTAAAAACTCGTAGAGAAGCACAATGGATGGCAAATGTTACAGGCGATAAATATGCAAAAGGAGGAAAAACAAAACGAAGAACAAAAGCCGAGATAGAAATAGATAGGTTTACTAAAAATAAATTTAAAAACCTTTCTAATGAACAATTAGTTGATAGAATAAATAAACGATATAAAGAGGGCAAAAATGATGATGATGAAGTTTCTGAATTAAGAAGAAGAAGAAATGAACAAGGTTTTAAAGTAGTAGCTGGTTATGATACTTATAGCATAGAATACGCAAAAGGTGGAGAGTTACAAGATTGGAAAGATGAAATTATAATAGACAAAGGTAATAAATGGAGTAATGGATTAAATTTTTTAGGATTATGATAGAAGAAAAAGATAAAAACTTTGAAAAGTTATATAATGATGTAAATAAAGGCGAACAACAAGTAGCTGAAAGTGAATATCCCCATATAACTATAATGAGGGAAGAAAATATTAAGCGAAAAGATTTGCCTAAAGAAATACAAGATAATATAAAATATTTTAGCACTACTAAGGGCAAATTAAATTTAAAAAATATAAAAAACCGAGATAAGATTGAAGCACAAGCTATGAACTTATCTATAATAATCTCAGATAAAATTATGGACTATTTAGACAAAGATTTACCACAAAGAGAAAGTGGAGGCGAAGTAGAAGAAAAAGTAGAAACTGCTAAAAAAGAAGTGGAAGAAGTTGTAGATGAAGTAGAAGAAGATGTAGAGGAGGAAGTAGAAGATATTGAAGATATTGAAGAAGAAGATATTGAAGAAAAGGAAGATAATGAGCCAAAAAGCAAAGAGTTGCCTAAAAAAGAAAAAGAATCATCTTCTTTTGATATATTAGGAGGCATATTTGATTGGTAATAAAAAAAATAAAAATGAAAGAAGATAATTTATATAAATATTTTGTAGTGCTATATACTGTTATTGGTGTTGTAACTATTTGGAACATAAGAGAGCAACATAAATTAAGAGAATTGCAAAAAGAAGAATTAGTAAGAAAAGGCAATGGGAAAGAGAGTTGAACCCAAAGTCGCATTAATTACTTTTGGAGTATTTATGACAGAAGCTATTTTACACTATAATATGGGTGCGAATAGTGATAAGGAAAATAAAAAGTTTAAATTTCCTCCTACTAAAGATTTTATTAAGTTAGGAGTAGTAGTGGGGATATTTAGTATAGTGAATGGAATAATAATCGGAAAATTAAGTAAAATATAAAAACAAAAAAAATGGCAACAAAAATTAGTGCAACAACAAAAAGGTTACGAGCTACTGCAAAAGCATTAGGCATAAGAGTAACAAAAAAAGTAGGAAGTAAAAGAAAGCATAAAACAGACAGAGAACTTGCTTCACAAATAAAAAGAACAAAGTCTAAATCAAGAAAAAAAGTTAAACAGACAAAAGTAGCAGGTTCTAATAAAGTAAAAGATGCAGGGCGAAAAGCAAAGAAGCCAGGCAGAAGAAAATCTAAAAAAGGGCATAAAAACCAATATGGTGCAACAAAAGGTGGTAATACTTATTACGAATCAAGAGAAAACCGAAGCGATATAGGTAAATGGCTATAAAACCTTACATTATAGGTGCTTCTGTATTAACTTCTGCATTACTAATTGTTTTATACTTAAAAAAAAAGGGGAATACTCATTTTAAGCGTAAGGCAGTTAGATTAGCAAAAAAGGAATATAAATCTTGGGGTGGCGAAAAGGAAACTGAACGCATACAGGACTTGCAAAAGTATTGGCGAAATATTGGGTGGTCTGATGCAAGTTGGACTTCAGATGGAACTGCGTGGAGTAGTGCCTTTATAAGCTATATTATGAAAGAAGCAGGGGCAAAAGATAACTTCAAATATTCTTCTTCTCATTCTACTTACATAAGAGATGCTATTAAAAACCGAAAGGAAAATAATCGCAATCCATTTAAAGCATATTTGCTTAATGAAAGGAAAGCTAAAGTAGGGGATTTAGTTTGTAGAGCAAGGCAGAGTAATGTAGGTTATGACACTACAAGTAGTTATAAATCTCATTGCGATATTATTACTAAAATTAAAGGTAATACTGCGTATGCAATAGGTGGAAATGTATCAAATAGTGTAGCAATAACTGAAATACCATTAGTAAAAGGTTTTATACAACAAGGCAATCAAAGATTTACAATTATAAAAACAAAATGAAAGTAAATGTAAAAAAAGCACTTGCTCTAAGTGATTATAATGGAAGATTTAAAGATTCGCTAAAATTAGTATTAAAAAAACTAAATAATACTGATTTAACTTTGCAAGAGAAAGCATATCTTTTAGCAACTGCAAAAATAGAAAGTGAATACTCTTTACAAAGATGGGAGGCTGATTATTTATGTGGGGAAATGGGTGTTGCCTATTCTGAAAAACCTTGTCAAAAAGCAATAAATTATTATAGAAGTTCATCAGGTAAAAAAAATTACTTTGATTTAGGAACAGATAAAAAAGGAATGGCTTATTTTGGGCGAGGACTTATCCAACTTACAGGCAAAGATAATTATGCTAAATACGGAAAAAAAATAAATGTTGATTTAGTAAATGATGGAGATAAAGCATTGAAAAAAAATAATTCTTTTAATATAGCAGTTGCCTATATGAAAGATAGAACTTTTAAACATCTCCCAAATGATTTGCATAGTGCAAGACAATCTGTTGGTAATACACAAGACAGAGCCAAAGTTGATAACGCATATTATAAATGGTTAGGCATTTTAAAAACAAGTGAATATGAACCGATTGCAGATAAAATTCCTATAATTAAAAATATTGAGCCAAAGAAAAGAAAAGCATTACTAATAATAAGTGGAGTATCAATATTTGCAGGTATTGGGGCATATTTTCTTATGCGAAAGAAATAATACTATGAAAGACACATATATAAAATTAACAAATATAGATAATGGCAACTATCGTGAATTTGAAGATGATTATAGTTTAAAATATGATTATAAAAAAGATAGATTAAAATTTACTATAATATCTGAGGAACATTATGATAATTTAATTGCTCTTAGAAGAAGTGATGATTTTGATAAAGAAAATGAACAAGCCGAGAAAGATTTTTTAAGGGATAAAAATTTTGAGGGTATTATTTATACGCAAACAGAAACAGGAGAATTAGATGAATATAGGGTAACTATTGAGCAGAAAACTTTTAAACACAAATTAAAAGATGCCTTGAGAGAGAGAAATATAAATTATAATATTGCTTCAACAGAAACATTTTACATTAAACTTAATGAACCACCTGAAAAATGGGAAGATAAAGAGGATATTCGTATTTCAGACCACGATGCAAATTTACCGACAAGACATAATCCCCATATTGAGATTGATATAAGTAAAATTACAGATATAGATTTATTTGCCGATAAATTAGATGATTTTCTGAATTATGATAAAGATAATGCTATTGATAATTATGTTATAGAAGATTACGCTAAAGGAGGTAAAATAGATTATTTTAATGGAATATTAGAATTTCTTAATGTATAAAATAAATATTGTTCCTAAGCCAAATTGCGACAATGTAGTTAAAGGCTTATTAGATGCTTTAGAAAAAAATAACCTATACATAAAAAAAAGTTATAAAAAAAATATAAACTTAACTATTTTAACATTATTTTTGTGAAAACTATGCAAAGTTGGAAAAAGAAGTCATTTCATTAGTAAAAGAATTAGCAAAAACTATTAAAAAAGTTGGCGTTAAAAAAGTATATAAAGTATTAAGTGAAATTAGTGTAGAAAGTAAAGCTAATGACTTATATAATGATATTATAAACAATATTATTCATATAGTTTGCGATTCTTATAATGTTTCTGTTATAGACATAAAGAGAAAAAATATTAGAGGAAATATAATAGAGGCAAGAGAAATGTGTTTTATATTGCTCAAAAAACATATAGATTTAACACACATAGAAATTGCACAAATATTTCACAGGAAAAACCATACTTTAATATCCCAAACAATTACAAAGTTTAAAAAGAGAGATATAAAAATAAAAAGCGATAAAATGTTTTTAGATAATTATAATGCTTTAAATAAAAAAATAATAAACCACATAGAAATAAAATATAAATTATGAGTGAATCATTAAAGTTTGATATAGATGAAATAACAGAAGAAGAAGTTGCCGATATTCCAAGTTCTTTTAATCCGTTACAAGCACCTTTGCAAGAAAGAAATTATAATAAAATCAATACCAAAGATGTAGGCGAAATAGAAGAACCTAATTTTACCACCGACACACAGTTTGATAATATAGATAATGTTGCACCTGTATTAGATGAAGAAATTGAGGAAGAAATAGAAGAACCCAAAGAAAAAATAGTAGATAAAATCACAAATGAGGGTGTAAATGAGTTAGAGGGCAAAGAAAAGAAAATGGCAGTTAAACAGTTGGTAGCAACTGTATTAGATGGCTATGCTATGTTACACGAATTAGGGAAAAAGTATGTAGTTTATCCTGAAGATAAATTACAAGAAAAAATATTAAGTGGAGAAATAGATGGCACTTCTGAAATACCCATAGATGAAAACACCACAGTAACCCCATCAGAATTTATACAAGGATTTAATGAACAGGCAAGGGAAAGTATAAGCTATGATGAAGAATTTGGCGACAAAGTGCGACCTGCAATGGAAAGAGTATTTGCTAAAAAAGGGTGGGGAATGACTGATGAACAGTTCCTCTTAGTATGCTTTGGGCAAGATATTGCATATAAAGGGGTGCAAATTATGACCTTACGAAAAACTGCTAATGGCATTATGAATACTTTTGCTCAATTACAAAAAGAGAAACTTGAAAATCAAGCACAGGAAGTAGTAAGACCTGATACTATACAAAGACCTGAAAAAGAAGTAGTAGAAGAACCCCAAGTAGAAGAAGTTTACCAAGAAGAAACACCACAAGAATTTGATATATGAAAAAGAGAGAAGCACTTTTAGGCATAGCCATAGGAAGAAAGGGAGTAGGTAAAACCTATTCCACTTTGCAAATGATACAAGATTATTTAAAAACAGGAAGAAAGGTATTGATTTTAGATGTCAATAATGAGTTTTCTGATGTTAAAAACGACCAAAATAAAAATTTTACACATATTAAGGCTATGCACCTTGAAGATGTAAAAAAATTTACTGTTTCAAATAAAGTGGAAGCAAGAAGAATTGCCACTATGAAAGTAGGAGGAGGTAAAATGAATTTATCCGAAATTGCAGATGCTCTACATCATATTTTGGAAAATTATCAGCACGGATTACTACTTATAGAAGATTTGAATAAATTTGTGTCCGATAGTTTACCTAATGATTTAATGGGTAGTATAGTAACTCAAAGACATCTTTCAGTAGATGTAATTACTCATTTTCAGTCTGTGGGTAAAATTGCACACCCTAAATTATGGGCAAATTGTAATTGGGTAAGGTTTCACAAATGTGATGATGTAGTAGAAAGACATAAAAGCAAATTTGCAGGAAATATTGAACACTTATTAATTTTAGAAAAAATGGTAGATATAGAATATAATAAAGGCAATAAAAGATTTTTTGCATATCTAAATAAAGATTATGGAACTCTGCAAGGTAATTTTACCAAAAAACAATTTCAATATGCTATTTACAATTATATGCAAGACAATTATAATAAGGTAGTAAAACCTATGTTAAATAAAAAAGATATAATGACAGGAAAAAACATTTACAAAGACCATAAAGATTTAGCCACTAAACTAATTATAGATTATACAACAAAATATTATGGAAATTAATATTGCAAATGTGCTTACTGTAAATTATTTTCATATATTTGTAAGTTATGAAAGATTGGATAGTAGTAGAATTAGAAAATACAGCAGCAACAGATAGTGAAATTTCTTTGTTTCAGCTACCTACTAATGCTTTAAATAATGTTACCTATAAACAATCTTTTACCCCAACTTTTATTATGCCAACAGGGGGAGCAAGTGGGGGAACATTATTTGATATGTTAGGAAATACTACAAGTGTATGGCTTGGGAGTTCTAAAACAGGAGTTCAAATAGCTACTGATTTATCTACTGCTACAAGTTCCGTTTGGAGTTATACAGGTATTTTTTCAAATGATGGGCAACAAACAACCAAATATTCTAAATTTCAATTAGATGATGGAGGCTTGTATAATGATTTTATGACTACTACGGAATTTATTTCAGGCACAACAGTAGAGGTATCAGGATTAAATGGATTGACTTATAATGAATTAACTGCCGAATTAAATAATGGATATTACGAATTAGAAACAGTAAATGTATATGCTAATAATATAAATCAAGCCAATGCACAATTTAAAATAAATGATAGGGCAAAAAGTGGAAAAAGTTATAAAGATTTTCACTATCCTACTTTAACCCCTACTACACCTCAATATGTTACTGCCACTACTCTAAATTTTAATCCTAAATCTCCCAAAATTTTAAAATACAATGTATTAGCAAATCAAACAGTTCGCTTGATATTTACTTATAATACGATTATGTATAAAAATGATATGCCTAATAAAAAAGAAATAAACGAAAGTATAGCAAAAGTATCTTTACAGAAATACATTGATAATAGACTACCTATAATAAAACTTGTTTCGGCATAGGAGAAGTAAGTTTGTTTCCATATTTAGATTTTTGTTTCATTAAAAATTCTAATTTTCTTTTACAAATATATATATCATATAGTATTGAACTTCTTTCAGAAACTAAATCAGAAAAATTTTCATTGCTTATGTCTAAAAGCATTTGGGCAACGATTTGTTTTCCTTTTTTCCTTAAATCTTTAATTTTATTTTCTATTAGTAATATTTCTTTATTTTTTCTCATATTACAGGCGAAAGTAATTTTGTCATTTTTTTATCTTTAGTTTTACCAAGCATAGTATTTTCTTTAAGTTCTACAAGTATAGAATCTACTCTTTGTTTCAAGGCAGTATAAAATAACCAAAGTTTTTCATCTTCTTTTTTATGTTTGTCATATTCTGATAAAAGAAAAGTTAATTTATGGTCTATATTTAAGGTGGATATTTCTTTGGCTTTCGCTAAATATTCTCCTAAATATTTTTTAGCTTCTTTTAATTCTTTTTTATATTTAGGTAGAAATTGATTATTATAATACTCTATTCTTTTTTCAAGTCTAATTTTATTGCCGAGCAAATTTAAGTTAGTATCAAATAATTCTTTTTCTACTCTTGCCATTTCTAAAGTATCTCCACTTTTAAATTCTGCTAATTGCTTCTCTAATTTTTCTAATATCTTTATATGTTCAGCTAAAGAGTTATTTATTTCTACAATTTCTACATTTGCAGGTAGGACATCAAAGTTATTGAAGAATTGATTTTTATGTATTTGTTTAGTAATTTTCTTTAAGCTATCAAAATTTATATTATCTTGTGAGGTTTTTTCTTCTTCTATTTGTGGCAATAAATAATGATTATATTCTCTTTGTTCCAATTTTAAAGTTACTATAACATCATTTAATTGTTTTTCTAAATCATAAACTTCAATTTGTTTTTTTAGATTTTTTTTATCTTTTTTTAATTCTGTAATCAATTTGCTTAACACTTTTAGTTGTTGGGCGTGGATAGGCATAGTCTTTTCTATACTATTTTTTCTGTATAATAATTTTTCTAATTTTTTCATTTTATATTTCATTTATATCAGCCAACCAAGTATGATTAAAGTGTTGGCAATGGATTAAAGTATCAACATATATAGGGATATTAAGAGTAAAACAATCGTTAGCAAACCAAGTGTCAGCAGACATATTTCCTCCATTTATATATCTAAATGGTATTTTTTTTAAAACCTTATTATGAATTAAAATACACCCAAGTCCTGCGTGATACACTTGCCTTGTTTTACCATTAAATACCAAAGGCTCTTTTTCATTTACAAAAGATACTGTTCTATATGCTTTTTTATATCTATCTAAGTTTTCAGATTCTTGTATCATAGCTTGGCGTAACTTTCCGTGAAAAATATCGTAAGAAGCAGAGCATACGAGTTTTTTATTATTTAAAAGTCTTTCTATAACATCAAAAGGAGGAATAATATCGGTTTCTAAGTGAAATAAAAAATCATAATTATTTTCTAAAGCATAAGTCCTACAAGCATTATGAGATTCAGCTATCCTGTGCATAACTCCTAAATCATTTTTTATTCTTTTTACAATTATGCCTTTTTTCTCTATCTCTTTTGCAAAACTATCTGTCTTGGAATTTTCGGCTAAAAATATATCATAGTTGGGGTATGTTAAATTTTTAATCGTTTCTACCCATTTTTCCCAAATATATCTTTTACTATCGTGTTGTGGAGAAGCTAATAGCACTTTAGGATAAAAATTTTCTTTCATATTGCCTTAATTTTTTGTAAAGATAATCAAAAATATGAATTTCCTAACATAACTTAACATTAATTTATAAGAGTTAAAGTAATTATAGCAATCATATATGTTAAGAAACTAATAATCAGTGTATTAATAAAATGTGTTTCTTTGTGTAGTTAAGACTATGTGAATAGTATAAATTATGTAATTTATTAAAAACAAAAGAGATGAAAGAAGTAACAAAATCAATTAAGCCTATTTTAATTTTAGCTATTGGTGTAGCATCAGGAATGGCGTTATACGAACAAGCAAAAAAATTAATTGCTGAGAAATCAGTATAGGAATAATTTAAAACAAGAAAGATGAACAATTATTTTGAAGATGCGAGTAATTTCGCAAACGAAAATTATTCTAACTATGATGGTTGGAGTAATGCAGTCCAAGATTCTTATAACTATGCAGATGATGAAGCAGGTCAAGAAGCTAAGGCATCTTTACCATTTATTATAAACATTGCAAACTCTACTACGGCAGATGTAAGTAGTGTTGTAGTATTAGGTTCTAATAGTAATTTATTTGGTGCTACCAATTTTGGTAATGCTGCTGCAATTACTATTACTATGGAAAATGGTGATGTAACTTATACAGAATTTCTTGAATCAGTTAAGTCTGAACCATTTAAGGTAGGACTTATGTATTTACAATCGGCTAATGCAAGTCAGCCATTTAAACAACTGACTATTGAGTATAGAGAGCCTAATGGTAGAAAAGTAACATTACCTGTTACTCCTGCTTTAGACCCTATGCAACAACAATCAGGTGTTACTATTGTAAGACATAAATTCCCTGTTAATGCGTTTACTAAATTGTCTACGACAATTTTAGGAAGTGCTACATTAACAATGAGATTATACCCAATGGAACAACTTGATATTTCAAGAGGTCTAATAGGTAGAAGTGTTGGTAAGGACTATGCGAAACCAAATTTATCACAATTTCAATTCCCTTCAAGGAGAGGATTAGTTGGATAAGGTTAAGTATTTAAGTGTAACTATAAAAAGGGCGAGTAATTTTATTGCTCTCCCTTTTTTTATATAAAAATATGAATATATATCAATATACAGCATACAACAATCCTTTAGGTGCAAAAAAGATAATTAACCATTATGGGCAACAAGCAATTAAAAGACCTGATTTACTCGCAAGACAATTAGCAACTTGTGTAGTTGAAAATGGAAAAGAGGCATTAATGTTTGTGTGTGAAATGCACCCTGATTATAAGTTAATAACTGACTATACAGAATATAAGGCAAAACAAGATGCTGAAAAATTAAAAGCTAACAATCCTTTTGCAAGTGCAGAGGGAGAAGAATTATTGTCGGCAGTAAAAAATATTAAAAGTGAAACATCTGTTTCTCCAAAATCTGAAAAAACAGAATTACTAATTATTGGAGGAGTAGTAGTAGTAGCTTTAGCATTAATAATGAAGAAATGAGATACTTAGGAAATTCTAAACAAAATTTTAGTAATGCAGTCGGTTCGCAAGATATGGCATTAACAAAAGATATTATTTTAGATAGAATAATTTTTATCTTGGATAATGAAAAATATAAATTAAAACAAGCACTTGAAGATAGTGGAGTAAATGCTGATGGAAATAGAAAAGAATTAATAAAGAAAATCTCTTACAATCTTTATAATAATGAAAAATTTAGAACTAACATAGGAAAATTAGTTAGCACCTATTCTAATCAAGATGGAGGAAAAGTAAATCCCCAATGGATAACAGAGGGAATCAAAGCAGTAGGAAATATTTTTGGAAAAGCAATAGAATCAAGAGGAGATAAAAAGACAGAGGAAGAAAAAACAAGACAGGCGTTATTAGAAAAGGCACGAGAGGAACAAAAAAATAAAAGAATTATAGTAGTATCTATAATTGGTGGGGTAATATTAATAGGAAGTATAGTAGCGTATAGAATAATGCGAAAAAAATGACAGTAAAATGTAAAATATTAGATGATTTTAGAGCCAAAAAACCTGTTGGAAATTCTGTAATGTATAAAGTATATCGCAGAAATCAAGTAATAAGTGGTAGTCCAATAGATGTGTCTATGACACCACACCAACAATTAATGGCTTTACAAACAAATGATGGCTATATAATTCCTGAATCTGTATTAAATATTATGCCTCCAAAAAAACAAAAAAAATATGAAGTTGCTCAAGTAATAGAAGAACCTACATCAACAATATTAAAAAAGGCAAAAAAAATAAAATATTTTAATGCAGAGGGAACTTTTGAAGATAATAAAAAAGATAATAAAAAAACTATAAATTTTGGAATAGGAGGAATGGCAATAGGAGTTTTATATGCAATGATAAGAAATAAAAATAAACTTGTGTTAGGTGCTTTAGGTGGTGCTTTAGGTGGTGCAGTTGGAAAAGTTTATGTAAATTTAAGTAAATAATGGAAACAAAAATAATTGGAGAATTAAAGAAATATAAAATAGGGAAACAATACGAAACCCAAGAAAAAATATTTTTAAAAGGTGGAGTAGTAGTAGGCAAATTAGCCCAACAAAGAGAAAAAGGTCATTCAGATAGTGGTATGTCTGCATACCGATATAGAAAAGTAATAATAGTAAAAGAAGATGATGAGATGTATGCAATCCCTGTGCAGTATCTATCTCCCATAGAAGAATTAGAAAGTGATGTAAATTCTGAACTTGATAAAATAAAAGAGCAATTAGGCACTTTGAGTAAAGAAGTTACTACGAAAGGCGAAAAAGTCTTAAAAAGAGAATATTTTGGATTTAGTGGAAAAGAAATATTAATAGGTGCAGTTGTGTTAATTGTGCTTTTAAAAATAAATAAATAAAAAGATATGAATAAGAAAACACAAACATATTTGATAATTGCAGGAGTAGGTATTTTAGCTTATGTAGTATGGAAAAAAAATAAAGAAAAAGCAGAATTTTCAAATGCAGGAGGTATAAAAAAATGGTTGCAAAGAAAAGGGATAATTAAACATACCCCTGCCGAAGTAACTTACGGATAAAAAAAAATTAAAACAAAAAAAATGAAAAAAGAAACAAAAATTATATTAGGAATAGGCGCAATAGTATTAGCTTATTATGTATGGAATAAATCTAAGACTTCTAATTTTAGTAATGCAAGAGGTAGGGCTTCTTTAGGCATATCAAATACAAGATTATGTTGTTATTGGAGTGGTGGCAGACAAAGATGTTCAAGAGTAGAAACAGTAAATGGTAAATGCCCACAAGGTTACGACCAATAAATTAAAGTTATGAATATAGTAGAACAATATTATATGTCAGTAGAGGGGATTACTGAGGCAGAGAATAGTAAATTACCATCTCCAAGATTTAATCCTCAAATGCAACAAGCACCATCAAATATTGGCGTAGATGAAAAAATACCTGAGCCTATACAAACAACTAAACCTTTGCGTGTAGAATTAGATATAGATACCAATATAGATAATACACCTCCTATTGTATATGGTGGAGGTGGAGGTGGAGGTTTGTCTATGTCAGAACCACAAAAAGAAACAAAACCCAAAAAAACTTGGCTACCATTAATTTTAATAGTGGTAGGAGGATTTGTAATTTATAAAGGATTTAAAAAGAAATAATATGTCAGCAGCAACAGAATTTTATGGAGATATTTTAGTTAAATATACTGAAATTTGTAAATATATACAAAGTGGAAAATTAACTATGAATCAAGGCTATAAAAAAGCACAGGGATTAGGATTTAAAGGCTCTTTAAAAGATTGGATAGAAACTACAAAGAATTTAGGATTAATTCCTCCCTTGCCTAAACAAAGTGAAGAAGTAATAATTGCAAAGCCTAAAAAAGACCATTTAAAAATGGTAATGGTAGGAGTATTACTTATAGGAGGAATATATTTAATTACAAAAAATAAATAAAATGGATAATTTATATGATATGTCATATTTGGCAATAACAGGACAACAAGCACAAGATATTTGCGAACCTATATATGAAAAATCAGGGGCAAGTGCATATAATAAATGTCATACTCAATTTAATGAATCAACTTTAAGTGCAAGTGCAAAATTATATGTAAAGTATTTGAATAGTGGAGGAACTAAAAGTTTTGAAGATTGGAAAAGTAGTAAACTTACTCAAGCTAAAGATGTTTTTGGGCAAATTTCTCAATGGTGGAATAAGAAAAATACACCTACATCAGCAATAGATATTGAAGATGATACAACTATACAAAATAAAAATACTAAAAGGAATTGGATAATAGGTATTTCGGCAGTAGTAGTAGTAGGAACTATTATAGGAGTAGTAATATATAAAAAAAATAAATAGTTATGGCAACTCAAGGATATGATGACAGACAAGATGAATCTTTAGGAATGAGAACAGGCAAAGAAAGTTCTAAGAAACAAAGTATGAAAGCAAGGCGAGAAGATTCTTACGGAAAATGGGGTAAAAGAGGTTCTGAAAAAAGAGATATTTCTATGGCTAAAGGTGGTAG
>Ga0098054_1000477_pt1 | contig 24740 bp, 40 predicted proteins | sample 16_taG_FD_75048 | JGI IMG/M metagenome (GOLD analysis project Ga0098054, IMG submission 75048) | Marine viral communities from the Subarctic Pacific Ocean - 16_ETSP_OMZ_AT15313 metaG | ecosystem: Environmental > Aquatic > Marine > Oceanic | place: Pacific Ocean | collected 2015-01-18
GTTAAAGTGTAATTACCACTAATAACTAAATTGATTTGCATACCAGTCGAAACATTAGCAAAAGTTAATGTTGTATCAGCTCCTAATGTTTTAGTAAATGTTGTAGCAGTTGCCCAATCTACTTCTGTACCACTTAATGCTGCTGCAGTAGTAAACTCTGCACCTAATTTTGCATAAGTAACTCCATTATCTGCAAGTTTAGCTGTTGTTACATTAGCGTCAGTTATTTTTACTGTTGTTACTGAATCAGTAGCAAGTTTAGCATTTGTTATACTTCCATCGGCAATTGTTACACTTGGAGAACCCCAAGAAAAACTTCCATCTCCATCTGACAATAAACTTTGACCAGAAGTACCATTTCCACTTACATTTAAAAGAGATGCACCAACTACGTTTGTAGATGATGTCCCAATTAAAGTTCCAACTGCTGCTGAAGAGATGTTTCCAGATGTATCAACTGAAATACCAATTGAGTTTCCAGCACCGTCAGACAACAACTGTAAAGTTCCTGATGCGATACCATTATCACTAAATTTTATTAATGATGAATAAGTATCTTTTATTTTATTACCTGTTAATGTTGCCATATTATTTTAATTTATATTTTTTCCCAATTTTTGTTTTCGTGATTCCACTTGTGTGTATTAGTTGCCCAATATTGTTTTAGTTTTTTTATAACTGTTATTACTTTATTTGCTATTTTAGGTATTCCTAGTCCAAGTCCTAACATACTATTCTATATAAGCAATTATTTTACCAGCTGAAACACTAATCGTATGGAATGAACCATAAATTATCATTCCAGTAACTAATTCTAAACTAGTAATTGTTGTATCACCTTTGGTTGTGTTATTTGTAGCGCTTATTGTAGAATCTTCAACCACTTGAATAGCGTTATATTGCTCACCAACAGTACTTGTCTCTCCAGAAGCAATAATTTCTAAACCAAAATCTCCAAAAGCAGATTTGTGATAAACCGAATTGTAACTCATATCATTTGCCATAACCTAAATATTTACTACAAAAATAATAAATTAATAATTAATGCTTTCGCCCTTGACCTCTGTATTTTTTTTTAAAACCTGACTGTCCTTTACTTGCATTTTTACTATGGCGTCCAGGTCTTTTTTTCTTTGGCTTTTCTATATAAGAAACAAATACTTTTTGTGCCATTAGCTTGTTTTGTCTTTAAATTTCTCAAAAGTTCTCATTCCACCAAGACCTAACATTCCAATAAGTACTGTCATTAAATGTTCCATTTGTAAAGCTGGAGGAGCTGTTTCTGCTCCCATATACCAAACAAGCATATCTCTTAAAACAAAATTATAAGCAAGAGCCACACCGCACACCCAGCCAATAAAGGGGCGCCATCCAGCCACAAAAATTGTTCTATGCTTGGCTTCCATTTTATTTATCTCCGATTGTAGTTCTATTAATTGTTGAGGGTCAATTTCTTTACCTTTTATAAGTTCCCTTATTTCCATACCAAGACCTCCAATATCGGATGAATCTTTAAAACCTAGTAATCTTTTAAGAATTTTAAGCATCTAAATCAAAATATTTATATAGTGTGTAACTTTTTCCCTCTGGTTTCCAAGCCTGTAATACAACCCCTCTATTTTCTCTTTTAGAGACATAAGAAACGTGAATCCAGTCAGGATTATCATTATCTCCTTTTTCCCATATTAACTGGTCAAAATCTAAATTGTTTTTTATATAATAAAATAATTCTCCATTTAGAGTGCTTCCAAGCGTGTCAATATCAATTGCCTCACCTTTTGTGTGTTGGCTTGTTTTTTTAGAGCCTATTGCCTCACAAACCTCTGGAGACCTATAAAAACTATTTACTCTTATAGGGTGGTCACACCACTCTCTTAATGGTTGAAAAACTTTTTCAGCAACTTTTTTCATTGCTTTTACTTGTTCTTTGTTTGGAATGTTTTCTAATTCTAATCTTTCTGCTGTTGTAGAATTAACAGCTTCATTCCAAGAAATGTTATCGCTAATTTTATTCATAATTTTTAAACTTGCAGAACACGATTTGAAATATCAATAATAGAGGTAAAGTAAGTTTTATCGTTTCTATCATCCTCTAAATAAGTAACGCCTTCATTTACACAAGTATAAACGTGAAAATCATTACTTGATAAATCAAAATAGCCGCTTGAGCGTGTTCTAATTATTACTAATATATCGTTTACAATAGTATTTACTTCTAATTCTCCTCCGCTATCACTATCAAAAGCCGTTACAACTTCAATCCTTGTTAGGGTTTCAGTTATAAACTCATCAGCGTTTTGGTCAGCTTCATTTGTTTGCACTGAATAAATTTTTATATAAGGCTCACTTGCGCTAGATGGAACTCTCCCGTAAACAGGTACGTTTGCACCACCATAAGAAATATTGCCGTTTAAAGCGGTAATCATTGCCTGTCTAATATATTTTATTGGGTCTTTCATCTTATTGCTCTTTTAATTCTATATTCAAGGTTTTTAACTAGCAATTTAATTCCTTTTTCAATATTTCTATAAAAAAATGGTTGTGCTTTTATTGCAGGTATATTGACTTGTTTACCAAAAAATGTTTTGCCATCAGTAAGAACTTTTGCATTTTTTACGCTAATTGTTCTAGCTTTAGTTCCATACTCTACAGATGCACTATAAGGCGCATTTGAAAATACAGTTACATCATTTTCTTTTGGCTCAAATCCAACATTGTTTCTTAAATTTCCTGTATCAACTGGCGCACTTCTTTTTATATCCGTAGACATTAAAGCACCAGCAGTAAACATTTCTTTTTTTAAACCATCCTTGTCAATAGCCTCAAGAGCGTGGAATTTCCTTTGCAGTTTATTTACATCATTTTGATTCAGCTTAATCATCTTAATCTTTTTTTGTTGCCTCTATTGTAGTGTAAAAATCTTGTGTGTCGTTGTATCTGTTGTTAATCCTATACAACCCTGATACTCCTTCAACCTGAAGCAAATCTCCGTCAAGTATTTGGTCTCCAGTTCGTTTTCTACAGCGAACTTCAATAGATACATATCTATCACGCTTTCCATTTTGTGTTGTTATTTCTCCTGATGTTTCTTTTACTTCTGCCCAAATTGTATATTCAGTCGCAGTTGTAGCAGTAAAACCACCAAAGTTATCACTGCTTTTAGTTTGTCTTTTTACTAATACTCTTGTATTTAAGTTTCCTACTTGCATTAAATAAACATATTTTTATATGAATCTAAAATATTTCTAACATTTGTTGGCACTTCATTAAGAGTTACTCCAACCACAAAGTCACTTCTGTTATCATAATAAGTTGCCACAAGTTGTGATAAGGCTTGTTTTAATAAACTATCATCTTGTCCACTTGTTACATAGGTAATTTTAACTTCTTTAGATGGCAGATTATTTAAAGCAATAATTTTATCATCTAATCCATAGGCTTCATAATCTGTAGTTGCAGTTCCCTCAACAGTAATTGAGCTAACAGAAGCCACTGGTGAGAAAGGCAAAACAAATCTGTCATTGACACTTGCTAAATATAAAGTTCTATTTTTAGCCACTATATCTCTAGATATATAGTTTTCGCACCATATTCTAGCTTGTGTTATCATTTGACCTATTATTGTGTCATCCGCTGTTGTATCAACTCTAATAAAATCTTTAGCCTCTGCTGTAGTTAATATTTCACTTCCAGTAGTGGAATTAATTTTTATTTGAGTATGAAATGTATTTAAAGGTTCAGAAAAATATGCCATTATTTTTTAGATTTAGTTATTCTTTTTGATACTTTTTTTTCTTCTTTAGTTTCTTTAATAATCTTTTCCTCTTTATGTTTTACTGCAATATTTTTAGAAATGTATTGTCTTGCTGTTTTATCATCAACATCAACAACTTCATTTTCTTTTCTCCAACCTTTAGAAGAATAAACATCTTTTAACATTTTTACTTTCATAACATTTTATTTTAAACAAAGATAAAAAAAATGCACCACAAGTATTTTTGCAGTGCATTATACAAAAGAGAATTAATTAAACTCAAAGTTATTAAAATATTTTGAATTATCATTTTTCATATTTAATCTTATACACAATCTTTTACCATTATTTTTAAATATAAAAAAGCCTTCATATAATTTAACATATATTGCAAAAAAGTCTACATCGTCCAAAGAATAGCTTTTATTCCAATTAACTGAAACTGTATGCCTATTTTTAGCTTCACTTTGCCACGAAGATTTTACTTGTATTTTATATAACCCGTTTGGTGTGTCTACTATGCAATCATAGGGTGATGAATCTAATAATGGGTAAGAAATAATAATATTATGTTTTAAACATTCTGTACCAAATAAATATTCAGCATAACAACCACGTATATTATTATCCACAAATTCAAGATACAAAAAAAGTGGCTAACCGAAATTAACCACTTGACTAACAAAAACTAATTAAATGAAAAACAATGTTAAAGAATTAACATATACTATAAATTAAAGTTATTCTTTTCTAATAACTTTTCCAAATGCGCTAACGCCCTCCAAGCTACTTTAGCGTCGTGATATAATCCATCATCATCTAATTTACCACACTCGGTTAAATGTCTCATTAAAGCGTTTAAATCGTCTTGAGACTTTGTTCTATCCCAAAACAGTTCTTTGCCAGGATTATGTTGGTCATTTCCAACCTTACTAACCAAAGCTACATAAGCAAGAGCTTTTGGAAAGTATTTTACAACCCCACTATAAATCGGAAAGTTTTTTCGTTTCTTGTGTTTGTTCTGTTCCATTTAATTTATCTAATTCTGTTTCTATTATATTTAAATCACCGCATATCTTAAGTGCATCCTTAAGTTTTAATTCAGCGCAGTAAAACACCTTGTGATGTAATTTATTTAAATCTTTTTTAATTTCCCCTAATGACATAAAATAAAAAGTGTATTAGCATTATCATCCAAAATGTAAATTGAGGTAATCCCCAGCAAATATATTTTATAAATCTTTTTTGCCATTCTTTATCTACTGGCATATTTATATCTTTTTGTGTTGCTTTATGAATTGTTTTCATTATGGTAAATAATAAGTTAGTGTTCCTATAATTCCTAATATGATAAATATTACTGTATAAGTAATAAAAGCCCATTTAATCATTTCTTTTGTTTTCATAGTTTTATTTTTAAAAAGATGCTGCCCTTTCAAACTTGACTTACTAAACTCCTCACTAGGATAATAATCCATTGTTGATATCGGTTTTAGTGTTTTGGTTTTACTACGGGTTATCAGCATCTGTGTTATTATCTTATTCTTACAATTAATCTTTGATTACCAAATTGATTTTGTAAAGAAGATTTAACATCTTCAATTGTTACATTCCATTTTACAAGAAGATTTGCTAATTTTTTCATCTTTATTGTAATCCATCTTGTTCTGTCTTTATCCATAGTTACCATAAAGTCAGTTGGTATTGAATCAAATTCTTCAGTTACAGTGCTACCTATTTCTAAAAAAGTTTCTGCTTTATCGTTTATAAATGATTGTATAAAAGTATTTTCCATTGTTTTTGTTTTTAATTAATCTTTTTTTAATATTGTTTTCATTTTATTTATTAGCTGAATATCTTTTATTTGCTCTACACAATCATTAAGAGATTTTTCAGTTATTGTTGATGACATACAAATAATAGCTAATTGCTTTCTTTGATATTCAGGCAGCTTTAAGACTGCAGTTGCTAATTCTTCTAAAGTGTATTTTTTCATAGTTATTAGTTTTAATTTGAAATAAAATTAAACAAAATATTTTAAATAATAAAATATATTTACTTTTTTTTAATAAATTTTAAAGTTTATTTAATATAGGGGTATAAAAAAAGGGGCATAAAGCCCCTTTAATTAATATACTACTCGATTACTTATGCAGTCTCAAGTGCTGTTTTAGCTGTGCTAAACGTTCCTTGTACAATTGCATTTGGTTGGTAGTTTGTCAACGCGATTCTTTCTGAAACTTTTACAGTTACGAATCCATCTCTGAAGTTAGTAGAATCTTCTCTTGAGAATTCAACAGAAAGGTTTTCTCTAATCCAAAGTTGTGTCGCTTGATTTAAATCTCCCACTAGGAATTTGCCGTTTGTAACTGCCGTATTTGCAACGACTGGCACTCCCATTATAGTTGGAACTAAACCTGAATAAATTTGATTTCTCAAATACTCATTAGTAGTTGCCTTTAATAATGCGATTTTGTGTAAATCAGTTGGGTTAACTAAAATTGTACTTGCTTGGTAGTTAGATAATGCTAACTGGTTACAAGCAGCTACAAGTACGTCATACTCATTTGCTGATTCAACTGCTTGGTAAAAAGCACCAGAAGAAGAAGTTACAAATGCAGCTCCGTCCGTAAATAATCCATCAAGATTTGGCGATGAACCATCTCCGTTAAGGATTTCGTTATCTTCAATTGATAAAACTTTACCTGGAACTCTAGCAGAAAGGTAAGATGATAATTGTGGTGTATCAGCTAACATTTCTTCTGTTATTCTCATAAAAGTACCAATTTTTTCAACATTTACTGAAGTTGCAGTAATATCAAAATCTGACGCAGGAAGGGTTGAACCTTGAGCCGTAGCAGCTGCTCCGTCATCATAAGCTGACTCTTTTGGGAATCTAATTGTTTGTGCATCTGTGCTTCCATTAGGAATTAAATTTCTAATGTGTACACTTCTTGATGGGTCAAACTTAAAGTCTGGAATAACTGTCTCTGCAGCAACAACGCCAGAATAAGCGTTTGCCATAGTCATATCCCCTGCTTTCATCTCAAACTTTGCAGCGTTTGAGTTACCTTTTAATAAGCTCTCAATTGCACCATCGTTGATGCTTTTAATTAAAGAACTTTTAAAGTTAGTTGGTTGGCTAGATGAAACTGCTTTCTTTTGAGCAACTTCAAATGAATCCATCCTTTTTGTAGCATCATCGTGTTTCGCTAAAAACTCTTTGCTTAAGTTATCAATCTCACTTTTTAATGAAGTTTCGATTTCTCCTTTAGCGTTATCTTTAGCTTGACCGAATGCTTTTTCAATTTTTGAGTCGACTATATCTCCGATTTGGTCTAACTCTTTTTTGATTTCTTCGTTCATTTTATTTTAATTTATTGATTAAATAATTATAGATTTCACTATCATCTTTTTTAACTTCTCTCGGCTCTGTGACTTCTATTTGTGTCGGCAAAGTGAGTAATGATGCAAAAATTGATTTTAGTTTTACAAGCTCCGATTCAATGGCATAACCCAAATCATCTGAAATTTGTCCTTTTCTAATAACCTTAACAAGATTGTCATATCTCTTTAATACTTTCTCACTGTCATAGTTTCCTTTGACATCTAAAAGTATTGCTTGGTCATTTGCAGCAAGTGTTACAGCACTAATTTCATAAAGTTTAACTTCATTAATTTGTCTGTATTCACCGCTGTTGTCTTTTTGTATTGGCAAAATACCAACACTATTTTCTGTTATAACTCCTGCCTTCATAAGTTCGATTACATCTTTCCCAAGAGTTGTTTTAGGGATTTCAGCTTCAAAATATAAACCTTTGTCATCCTCGCCAAGGTTTACAATTTTACCTAGAGGTTTATCCATATCGTGCTGATAAAGATATTTAACTCTACTTCCGTTTTCTTCAATTGTCTTTTTATAAGCGCCACGATTAATGATGTCACCATCACTATCTACGTTACCAAATACAGAACCATATCCTTTTACGATTCCAGCTTTTTCATCAGCATCGATTAAATCACCGAGTTGAGTTTGTTTAAATATCATTTTTTCCATAGTACAAATTTATAAAATATTATTCTATTATTTCTTGAGCAACTTCTCCTGCTATATATGTATAGGCTAACCCCTCTAATAGATTGCTTTGAACAGTTTCAGGTTCTTCTTTTGGAAAGGAAGCACTTGAGCATCTGCAGTTTATTACATTGGCAGCTGAAGCGTTTGAATCACCAGGCATCATTAATTCTTCTCCTCCAACTCTAAAGTAATCTTTTTGGTCAACGATTTGTCCATTTGCAGCAGCGTGGTCAGGTCTTGTTCTTGAATCTAAAGCCGCAAACCATTCTTTTTGAAGATTGTTAAGCCCAAAAGTATCAATAGCCGTTTGTTGTGTTGCATAATTAGCAGCTAAAGTTGATTCAGTTCTAATTATACGTTGAGCATTTGTTTTTGATAAATTATTAAATTTTTGTCTCAATATCCTTTGAGCTTGTCTTTCATTAAGAGCATTAAAATCAGGATTCTTTACAAGTCTCTGAAAAACATTCTTTAATTCCTTTCTTCTGTTACCAGAAACACTGACAACTCTTTCAGCGGCAATTTTACTTGCTATGTAAGAATATTTTTGCGCCCATATTGATTCGTCTGTAGTTTGCTTGTCAATTAGTTTTTCAAAGTTTTTTTGATACCATTTTGTAAATCGAATTCCAATGTTTACATAGATGTCATTGTATATATTTGTAACATCTAATTCTTTAAACAAACCCTCGTAATTAGAGATTTTTTTAGTAGATAAATAATCGTCTATGCCTTTGTAGTATTCCCCACGAAAATACCTAGCAACTTTTGATATTTCTTTTCTTTCTGCAATATCAAGCTGATTCTCAAAGTTTTTTTGCCAATCCTTTTTGACTTGTTTAATTATTTGATTCCTCATTGTCTGAAATTCTTCTAGCCCAAGAAACCATTGATTTACCACCCCATAGATTATAAGCTACATAACCATTATCTTTCCAAGGCTCGTTCTTGTATTCTTCAGATATTTTAGCATTATCCTCGTGTCTAGCTAAAAAACTATTGATTCTTTTGACAGTATCTAAAGACAATGATTCACGACTTGCTAATTGATTAGCTCTTTCCCATCCAACTCTAGTTCCGCCTTTTACAACATCTCTTCCGTATTTCTCTCTCCATTCTAACATTCTTCTTGCATTGTTAGTGGCACCTTGTGGATAATCATTATAAGTTTCTTGCTTTATCTCTTTCTTTACAACTTCTTGCTTTTCTTCTTTAAACAAAGAACTAAAGTCAATATCAACACTTTTAGGCTCTTCTGGAATAACTAAATCTTGATTATCTAATGGTAAAAAAGTAGAAGGAATATAATAATCATTCATTTCTTGAGTATCTTCATCAGCACCATAACTCATTGCTGCTCTTTTTTCATTTGGAGTAAGCCACCAGGCTTGTGTCATTTGATTTACCACTTTATCCATTTCTTCTTGAAGCTCTGGAATGTTTGTATAATCAAAATCAATATAAAGTTTGTCTCCATATTGAGGAGTTAACCATCTGTTTAGCTCATCTTTAATTTTATTAAGCTCTGGTATTACAGAGTTAACATAAAGAGATTTTTTTGCCTCATTCATATTGTTATATGTAGATGAGTCAGTATTATTAAGTAATTGAACAGGCACGTTGTAAATATTACATAAATCTTTAATACTTGCATTATATTGCTCGATAAGAGATAAATCTGAAGCATTTAAACCAAAATTCACCCAAGATAATTTTTTAGGTGTAATTATTACATCACCTGCATTATTAGCTCCTTGATATTGTTGTCTAAACTTATCTTTTAGTTGTCTTGCTTGTACTTCATTTAAATCACCCTCATCGCTCATTAAAACACCTCTTGCTGTTTGGTTTTGTAAATATCTTACTCCAGTAGTTAAGGCTTCATTATTAGCATCTAAACTTCTTAAACCTGCTTTAAGTGGTGACATTCCGTAAAGGTGCGAACCAGTGCCATCGTAATATGGGTTAAAGTCTTTTATATGACAAACATCTTCTGAATCTATTTTATATTCTCCATTATAATCAAGAGTATAGTATTTAATTGGGTCAAATATTCCTCCGCTGTTTATCTCTACGCTTTGAGATGGCAATACATAAAGTTCAGAGTATTTGTTTTGATTTGGTCCAGATTCTGGAGAAATACCATATATATATCTGTTACCAGTTAATTTTCCAAACGCTACAACTTCTTGAAGCCAAGCATTGTAAGATTGCGCAGGATTAGGTCTGTTTAAAAGCTGGTGTAATTCTGTATCTTCAACTTCAATAAGTGCCTTCTTTTGTAATATTTTTGATTGCAGCATTGCATTTGAATTAAAGTTACCGCTTGTCATTGACTTGTATCTCTTTAACTCATTATCATTTTTTACTTCATAAACCATAAAAGGAATTGTTGAAGCTGTTTTTGTAATTAAATTAACAATCGAATAAATTGTTGAATTAAAACGATACCCCTTATTTATATAAGTGTCATCATTCTCTGGGTTCCAGACAATAGAATCCCCAAGGAAATTATATATTGCTTTGTTAAAGTTTACATTAGTTTGTTGCGCGTTTTTAGAAACAAAATTTCTAAATCTATCTAGTATTGATGCCATCTATACATTTATTTTATTTTACAAAAATAATAATTAAATTACAAAGAAGTTTTGCTTCTTTCCATATTGAGAATAAACGCCATAACGAATGCTATCCATAGCGTGATTAAACTTGTCTTTTGGCTTGTTTACAATTGTACCATCTTTTAGTTCTTCCCAGTAATAATTATTATATTCTTTTATTATATTTTTTGATTCCTTGCTTACATAAACATCAAATTCCTTAAGTAAGCTAATTCCTGCATTTATTGAACCCTGTCCTTTAATTGCTGGTTTAATTAATAGTCCATCTCTTTTTATTTGTTCGATAGATTTTGGCTCTGCGGCATCTGCATAAAACAAAACATCTTCATAACCTAACTTTTTAAAATATTCTACTAAATCGGAATTTGTCATTCCTTTTTTGTATAGTAATTCGTGAATAAACAACTTATCATTTTTTTTAAATATTAAAGTAGCTGCAGATTCATCATTGCTGAATCCAAAATCAAGTCCTATCACAGCTTCTGCTGCTGGGTCAAATTCTGGAAATTCATCATAAGGTAAGAAATTCCAATTATTAAATATTTGTCTGGCGCTATATACAGCTTTTTGTCCCTCTCCATAAACTCTCCAATAATCAGGGTCTCTTGCTTTCATTCTCTCAATCTCAAAAACTAAATCTTTAGAAAGAAATTTATTGTCTTTATAGGTTGTTATCCAAGTATCACAATCTACTCTGGGAATTATCTCATCATATATCCAGTGGACTGGGTCTGAAGGGTTAAAATCAAGAATTAGGAAATCAGTACATCTCATATTTATTTGCCTAAAATCTTCTATGTTTAATTCATTAGCTTCATTTAAAAAAGCAATGTTTCTTTTTCGTCCTCTAATCTTTTGTGGTTCATCTACTGATAGAAACTCAACAATATGGTCTCCGTAAGTAAAAGTATTCTCTGCCTTATTGTGTGTGCCTTCAAAATATAAACCTGTTTGTTGTAAAATTAAAACAAAGTCACGAAGAACTGAACCTTTTAGAGCTGGAAGTGTTTTTCTTACAATAGAGATAATTAAAGGCTCTTTAGTAGATGTCAAAAGATAAGTCAGGTATTGACATATAGCAAAAGTTTTCCCACTTCGGGTTCCTCCTTGATGAATCTTAAAACGCTTGTTCGATTCTATTAAGTCGTAGAATTGTCTGTTGCATCTTTGTTCGATGGCTTCCATTCAATAAGAGTTGATTTTATTCCTCCTTTATGTTTTATTTCTTGTCTTGTTCCATTTAGTCTATGAGCTTCGTGGTCCTCACTAATCATTTTCATTGCAGCTATTTGAAGTGATGGAACTTCTGAATCAATCCAATTGTTCAGCATTTTAACTTTCTTATTCACACGATTTTCTTCTATTGCCTTTTTTATAGAGTCAACTTCGTGTAATTTATGATTATAAAAAGTTTCCTTGGAGCAAGGTAAATATGCAATTATATGCTCTATAAACATAAGTTTATGCTTTTTTACTGCTAATAAAGTTTTTTTAATTAAATCGTCTGTTTTATACATAGTTACGCCAAATTATAGATATTCCAAAAAAACCGAAAAAAAATTGTATCATATTTTCCATTTCTTCAATTTCTTCTCCTTCAAATGTATCCATTTCTGTGTTCCAGTAAGAAACACCAAATACAAGACCATACATCGGAAAGAAAATTATTTCCCAGTTCATAATGTAAAATTACTAATTAAAAAGGAATATTATCTTTTATTACTTCAAATCGTTGTTTATGTTTATCAATTGATTTGTATACACCTCCATTATTAAAATCAGGTGCAATCATAAAGTCACCTTGTTTACCATTTTCTTTTCTTTTAACTTTTTGAACATATATGCTTACACTGTCAGAGCCGTAAATAGTTTTTTGCCCAATATTTCTGTAAACAGTAACACAATTGTATGCTTTGTTAAAGAAGTCACTTGACTGGGAAATATCATAAGGATTTGGCACTCTATATTTGCCCTCATTAGATTCCATTTTTCTAGGGTGAGCAACTAAAAATAAGTGTGTTTTAGTTTGTTGGCAGAACTGTGTTATTTCAGAAAGTAATTTACCGACATAAGTAAAATCTTTTTGCTGTGAATGGTCAAGCATATTCCAAGGGTCAATGACACAAATATTAATTCCGTTAGTAAATACAAGCTGTTTAAATTTATCAAGAATTGATTTAAGTGATAAATTATTTAAATCTATTTTAACAAAGTAAAAATGTTCTTTAATAAAGTCCTTTGTATTGTTAAGAGTATCGTTATCACAATCTCTTTCATTAAGTTTATTAGCTATTCTTTTTATATGAGCCTCATAAGGATAGGATTCGGGAGTAAACATTCCGATTCGAAAATTTTGGTTTGTTGCAAGATTAACACAAACTTGGTCTATCCAATCGGATTTTCCAGCATTAGGAATTCCAGTGACAACACTCCATTCTCCCATAGATATATTAATATATTCTTTAGAGTCGCCTATTTTAATGTCATAATTTTTAATTCCGTTATCATTAAAATTTAAAACATTATCCCATATATCATCTATGTTTACTATTCCTTCAACTGGAAAAGTTTTAGGTTTGTTTAATATTTCACGAAGTTCTGTAGGACCTTTGCTTACTAATATTTCATTTGCATCTTTGAACTCTCCAAACTCTATATATTTACATCTGTGTTGACCAAATCTTCTTGCAAGTTCATTGCGAAGTTGTAGTCCAGCCTGGTCATTATCAGTGCATAAAATAATACATTTTTTCTTTTCAAAATACTCATAGCAATTATCTAAATAATCAAGCCTTTGATTACCAAGAGAAGCGCCATTAGGAACACTACAAACACTATATATTCCTGCTTCGTGTAGTGAAAGAGCATCCATTTCCCCTTCGGTAATATAAATTGTGTCCATTTCTTTAATATTGTCAAGACCATAAAAAATTAATTCAGCATCTTTAACCATTTTAAAGTTCTTTTCAGCATCTCTAAATTTTACATTTACAAGTTCGCCTTTACGATAATAATTAAAGTTTACAGCATTTCTTCTTTTTTCTATTTGCGGAAAATATTCTTTAGATTCACCTATTTTCCAATGAGCTACAGTTGCCTCGGAAACACCTCTTTTTGCAAACCATTTTACAAGCCTTTCAGAAACATCAGCATTTACCTTTACAGGTTTTATATATTCTTTCTTTTTAGTAAGATTTACATTACCTGACCAATCACAATGATGACAATTATATAAACCTTTTTCGGTGTTTACTGATAAACATCTATCGGATTTATTTTTTCTTGTTGGCGAACATTTTGGACAGGTTAGTTTTAAGTCGCCACTTCGTCCTTTGGTATCAATACCATACTCTAAAAATTTCTCAAACATTCTCTTTTGTTTTAAAATTTACACTTAACTATATTGTAAAATTTGCCTATATCATTTAAACAAGTTATTAATTTTTGTTTTCTTTTTGACCATTTACCTTGAAAATATATTTCAGTAACGGTACAAAGTTTTAAAGGTATATCGGTTTTTTTATTACGATGGTCGTGTTCTACCTTTAGAATTAAACCGTTTTTATCTTTTTCATTATTCCAAGCATTGCAAATACGTTCCAACATTAATCTTTGACCGGTTGGTATTTGTTTGTCTTTAATTTTAATTTCCATTAGAATTAAGAGCTTGTTATCAAATTCAAGTACTGCATCAATATCCGAAGGGTGCATATTTTTATTTTGTACACCTTCAAAATCAATGGCTTGAACTACTTTATCACTGTCGTTTATTAACCCCATATTTTCCATTAAATCCATTATTATTAAATCCATAAATCATAATCCTAGTTCTTCTATTTCTTTTGCAAATCGTTGTTCAAACTTTACAATGTATTTTACTCCGTTATTATCATTTTTACGAAGTTTTAATATTGATAAAAAATTATCTTTCCAGAAATCATCACGTCTTACTTTCTTTGAAATAAAATAAACCTTTCTTGGGTTATATTTATCTAATCTATCTAATTTATCTATGCAATCAAGCCAAGCCTCTTTTTGTGATTTAGTTGTTGGTCTTAATTTTTCTGGAAAAAGACTTGCAATTGGCTCTAAACTATTTTTAACTAAATCAGAAAATTTCTTATTTTTTGACTTGACGGTATTATTTATTATATTATTATTATTATATATATTATTATTAATAACCTTAAACTTTTCTTTAAGGGGGTCATTAACTTTTCTTTGGGGGGGTATTAAAGATTTCTTTAAGGGGGTGGAAATAAATATTCGTCTTTCTTTTATTTGAGTTGTCCCTGGCATATACATATATTTCACCCTTATATATTCTTTGTCATTCAATTGTTTAATCCATTTAGAAACAGATACAGTAGAAACTTTATAAAGGTTAGCAAAATATTTATTGCTGCCGTAACAATAACCTTGTTCATTAGATAAAGCTGTTATTTCGCCATACATAAGTTTTGCATTTGGAGTTAAATTATCATCATATCTAATGTTTGCAGGAATAATTGCATAATAACTTTTATTCATAAAGCCTAGAATCCTTTAAGTTTTTAAAGTCAATACAAAATATTCGCAGTTCATCATAAAGAGCCTGAACATTATCCCTAGATATATAATCATCCTCAAATATTACAAACAATGCTTCTAAAAACATATCAAACTCGGCATTAGACAATCTACCTATATAACTATAATTTAAGTGGTCGTCAAAAGTAGCGTGAGAAGTAAATCGAATTCTCTGTTTTTCTTCAGACCAAAAAACCATTTTATAACTATACATAACTCATATATGAATCTATAATTTCTTTTGCTTTATCAAATGTATTAGTCCATTCAGCCCTCCAGTTCGCATTTTCAAGCGATTTAAGAGCGTTTAACTGGCTCTCTGTAGGTTTATTATACCCAACCTTTAGTTCTATCGCTAAACCAGCCTTAAATTCGTTTTGTTTAAAAATCAAAACATCAGGTACTCCAGCTTTCCCTCCAAGGTATTTAAATTTGTATCTTTCAAAATGACTTCTTTTCCCCTCATTTGCAACGTGAATGCAATAAACATTAGGGTATTGCAGCGCTATATAATCCATAACTGCTCTCTGCAGCTTATCTTCTTTGGTTAAATACTTCTCAAAAGGGTTTGCCATTTTTAATCTTTTTATACATTTTCTCCTTAAATTTAAATAATCTTTTTTGTATTTAGTATCATACTCAATAATATTATTTATTTGTTTATGTCCATTTATAATGGTAGCGTGAGTTTTACCAACATAATTTCCAATATCATTATAAGATGCACTTTTTAACAAATCCTTTGAACATTTATAAAAAAAACCTCTTGCATCAGTTATTTGCCTTCTTCTAGTATTGGTCATAATATTGACCTTAAAATGCTTTTCAACTTCTTTTTTTATTAGTGTAAGTTCTTTCATAATACAAGTGCGCCATCTTCAGCGTAATTATCTGATTTATAACCAGTCTCAATTCCTGTTTCTAAATATAGCTTCCAATCATTTAAAGCTGATTTATACGCTATTCTACCTTTTTCAATATCAGTGTCATTTAAAGCATACACCTCAACATAATATGGATAATTAGTTTCACAAGCTATAAATCGAAAACTTTTTGGGTCAACACCTAAAACATCACAATAAAATGCTGCTTGTAGATGATAAGAGTATTTATATACATCATTTCTAAAAGCCCACTTTGAAGATTTTTGACAAGTCTTTACATCACTCACCCATAAATCTGTTTTTACATCAGGACGAACTCTGACGTCAATAGTATTAAAAGTTGTATAATGCGATAACTCTGGCTCACCTTTGCAATAATATTTAGCAAGTTCGTTCTTATTAAAATTTTCTAAAAGACCAGAGATTATCACTTTTTCATCGTATGTTATAATTTTTTTATTACCAGCTTTTATCGAAAGAGATTCTTTTAATTCTCTGTTTTCTTTTTTCCTCATATCGCCAATAAAAGGGAGTTCAAAATAATCTTCAAAATATTTTTCTCTGCCTTCTATTAAAATTGTATGAACAGCTGTTCCAAGTTCCATTGATTTTGATGTAAATGGTTTTCTTTTTAAAAAATGATAAACGCTGTTTTGATATATATATTTTAAACCTGAAGCACTTATTGCTTTTGATTTGTGATAATCATCGTTGCTATCTTGTACTATTCTCATTTTGTTTTAATTTTTTCTTTAATTCTCTATTCTCACCTTTTAACATTTCTAGGTGATTCTTTGTTTCTAAATATGCTTTTTGTAAAGCCTCTATTTGTATTTGTTGAAATTCTTTAAGTTTCATAATATTAATTAAAAAGGGGGCAAAAAGCCCCCGTTAATTTAAAATGGTAAATCATCGTCTGCTTGAGTAGCGCCTTGCGGCTCTTTTCTTTCAGCTTTTACAATGTTACCGTCTGTCCAAAAGACTTTGCCATTACCAACATAATTTCTTGGCTTTTTAGCTTCTCTTTCTTCTTTTGTTTGTTCTTCATAAATACTTATGTTTTGACCATAAGGATTTGTAGTATCGCTAATAGATACAGTTAAATTTTTATAACTGCCATCAGCTTGTTTTAGACTTATTTGTCCCAATGCACTCATATTATTTAATATTAAATTTAGATTTGATTCCCTTTTGTTGTTCCAAAGTAACATCAAAGTTTGTAAGAACTTTTTGTGCTTGTTCTTTGGTCCCTTTCAATGTTGCTTGATATTGACTCTTTGACAATTTGTTTTTGCTTATAACTTTTGAAGCAGTATTGCCATCGTCATCTTCTGTATTTAGACCAAGAAGCCCGAATAAAGTATATCTTCTATAATAAGTTATAGTTGAACCTACTTTTTGTGGGTCATCATTTATTGGTAGCTCTAAATCAGAGTAAACATATTGACCTGTATCAACACAAGTTAATATGGTTAGCACCTTCCCATCTTTGGGTGGCTGTTTAATTACAATTCCGTATTTCTTAAATAAAGGTTGTAATTGCTGCAAAGCAGAATTTATATCAGCATATTTAGATTTATAAAACGGATTCGTTGCATCTTTTAATATTGCACCTATTTCATTTTGAATCTTAAATATTTTGTTTTCTATACTTGCAGTTTCGTATTCTCTTTTGTTTGTTTCACTCATAAATTAAAAGTTAAATTAAAGTCAAGTTGTTTTAGATTGCCAACATCTTTAAGTGTAAGCCTGTCGGGTTCTAAAATCTTGGATTGTAAAGTAGGCATAGTAATACCTAACTTTTCGGCAACCTCATTCTTCTTAAGATTAAGTCGCCTTCTTTCAGTTTCAAATTCTATTTCAAATTCGTTCATAAATTTACCATTTACCTAAAGGACATTTCGCCTCTGGTGCTAAAGATTTAGCTGCAATGTTGCAACCGCACCCATAAACCAATTGACCACTTTCTATATGTTTACCTTTTTTGCTAGGAGAACAAGTGTTACCTTCTCTCATGTGGCAAAAATGACAATTATATAACCTCAATTCAGACTGTTCTTTAGTTTGTTCGTCTAACATATTAAATTGACTTAAAACTAAATTTCCCCATCCTTGAAGAATATCCTTTATAATTTTCATACAGCTAAAATAAAAAATATTTTAAATATAAAAAAATTTTTTGTATAATTATTTTTTAATCCTCGTAGTAAAACTCATCAAAAGTAAGTATGTCGTCGTCTTGATTTGGTAAGTGCATTATTATTTTATATGTATTTGATTTCACGTTGTATTCCATAGAATCAATAATTGCAGAAGATGAATCTTGAAGGGTCGAGGTACCAAAGTTTACCCAAATTTTATTAAAAAATTGTAACGGGTCTGTTGAATCATCTTTTCTATAAAAGTCACCTTCATATCTTTTTACAGATACTCTATAATCATTTATTACCTCTTGATTTACGATTGAATCTAAAGTTTTTGATTCAGGAAAGTTTTTTCTTTTAAAACTACCCTCAAACCCACCTACAAATAAAGATTCTTTTAAATTATTTGTATTAAGTTTTTTGCCTTGTTTTAATGAACCCGTTACCCTTGTAAATTCAGTAATTATTCCTAAAGTAAAAATACCTTGTGTTTTCTTTTCTATAAACTTTTTACCTAAAGTGTTTTTGTTTCCTAAATAAAATGCGTCATAATAATTTGCGCCAAATAAAAATCCAGTTGTGTTTCTTGCAGGTGGATAAATACTAATTTTAGCTTTTACTGAAGTTGATGTAGTTACTGGAGCGTTTAATGTTTGTGAAACCTTAACCCATTGATTTAAACTGTTCGTTGTAAATTGTTTAAAAAACTCATCATCGGTAAAAGTACCTGACTTAAATTTGTTATCTGTAAAGCTGTATGATAAATCAATATTTCCATCACCTGTTGTGTCTAGCCCAGCACTAACATAAAAAGTATAAGTGTCTTGTAAAATTTGTGATGAAAAATAATAATAAAATCCAAATTCTAAATCACTACCTAAATTTATAAAAGTTGTTGGAAGATTTGTAGAAACAATTGGATTACCTTTTGCAGTTCCAGTTGGCATTTGTGTTACTGGTGATTTAACAATATAATTCCCAGAAATTGGCTTTGGGTCTAATAAACCTGATAGTTGAACTGAATTATTTGTCCCAATATCCCAGTCAAAACTTGCATACCTAAATGTTGGATTTTTATTTACAACATCTACATTATTTAATTGTATTTGATTTATAACATTTTTTAAAGGTCTTAAATATTCGACACTTAAATTTGCATTTATTGGCTGTATTTGTGAAGGTGCTGTAACTAATATATTTTTAGTAGTGTCACCTTTTCTATTGCCTAAATAATCAAATATTACATATTTAATTTCTTCTTTATTTGTGCTTTGAAGTAGTTGTAATTGTTGTGCTGCTATTGAACCCATAATGCAAAATTAACTAATAATATTTATATCTAATGATTTAATTACTTTGTATTCTAAATGAGGTTTATGAAGTGTGCCTCTTAATTCATTATCTCCATAGTGATGTTTATTATTATCCCACCAATCAAAACCTATTAAATCTACTTTTTTGTTAAAATAATAAAGAGCTATTAATCCAGTACTTGGATATGATACTGGAATTTTATCTATAATTTTATAGTCTACTTTTTCAACATCATCTCTTTCTAATTTAAAAGAATTATATAGTTGGCAATTTGTTTTTGCCCAAGAATGAGTTATTACTTTATTATAATGTTTTATATGGTCAAAATGATGTTTGTTTACAGTAAACCAAATATTTGTTTTAGTTCCAACATATTTTTCAAACCCATTTATTTTATAACTGTTAAATCTAACAACTGTTTTATATGAATCAATAAGCTCTTTGTTTTCTTTATTTAACAAAGAACTTCCATTACCAACTAAAATAATATCACTTTTCAAATTGTCTCTTTTAAAAGTTTATAATAATTATATGAGGATTTAGTTTCGTCTATTTTTAAGTCTTTAGGAGGTAATTGTCCAGTCCATTGACCTTTATAAAAAAGACCAGTGTTGGAATTTATTACACCTGCATTGTGATAAATACTTTTACTATCCCAATAGTGAATTGGTTCAGTTGCCCATACAAAATCTAATTCTTTTATAATCTTTGTTTGTTTACCAAATATCCATAGGTTCCATAAAACCGCCCACATATCCGAACACCAAATTTGTAATTCGTGATAGTCAGGGTCTTTTATTTTTTTCTTTTTATTCATTGCCGTAATATTTTTGTAAAGCTGAACTGAATCTTTCTCAACTTTAGCCCAAAAACAAGAATCTATGTTTTTTAAGAGGTATTGCGCACCACCACTATTTTCTTGATTTTCTTTTACACAATTAGAATTTATATTAAAAGTCCTAATCATTCTCTCAAAAACATCTTCTCCTTTTGTCATAATATAGTCATATCCAATATATGATTTTGTATCGCTTATATAACAAATATCATCTTGTAAATACTTCTCTAAATTTAATGGTTTTGTTAAGGCAATATCGCAATCGTGGTATAAAAAAGAACCTTTATATAAATCAGGATGTTTGTAAAAATGTTTTTTTAAAATATGAGGTCTTATACTAGAAACATAAAACTTGTCTATTCTTGTGTCAGGATAATAATAAAAGTTAACAGTAGGATATTTTTTTTTAAAACATTATAATAAGAACTATTGTTGATTTGGTCGGCTAAAATTATATCAATAAAAGAAGGATTTACACCGTTTTTAATAAATGATGCAATCATAACATCTATTTGCCAAGCATAATACAATATAGCTGGTTGAGCGCAAATATACCTCATATTATGGACAAGCAGGACAAGTTGATTTAGTTAAAGTAACACCATTCCAAAAATAATAATCTCCTCCATTTATAGTGAAATATGTTCCATTTAATAATGTTCTTGTACAAGCTGAATCTCTATAAGCTATGGTTGCATTATCCATATTAGAATTATTGGCATATATGTTTGTTATATTAGTAACAGTACAACAGGCATCTGTTTGTGAACTCGTGGATAAAAATACCTGATGTAAAACACAAGGCGCTGAAGTTGTTGTTGGTGCAAGAGTTGTAGTTGTTGCTCCAATACAAGTTGTACAATCATTATAATTAGTATATGTGTCAACATCGCCATCTTGACCTGTACCTCCAGTTGTACTTAATTCATAACATAATGTGCCATCATAAATTACGTTTGGAAATGTATTTGTTTGATTAGAAACATACTTAACAGCTCCAGCACCCTCATTACATTGTGTATATATTTTATAAAATATTGGCGGTAATGTAGTTGGAGCAACTGTCGTTGTTGGAGCAGCAGTTGTAGTTGGCGCTAATGTAGTTGTGATACCTTGACATTCATCACAATCTGCAAAGTTTGAAGTATAATCTCTAGTAACCCAATCATTTGAAGTTTGAGATGTTGTTTGATATTTAAAAAAACATTCACCACTTGCATTTTTAATAATTTCAGGAAATGTTGAGTTTGTATTACCGACTGTAATTAGTTGGTCAAAACCTCCTGTTGCACAATCTCTATATTGCATAAAATTTGTTAGTGGTGGCGTTGTTGTTACATTTGAGGTTGTTGTTGTTATGTTACAAGAAGCCGTAATTGTTGGGAAACTTGATGGGTCACCAACAGCCCCTTCTTCTTTAATTTTATAACAATTTGAAGTATCAACTGATAAAATAACATTTGTGTTAATAGCAAAAGACCCGTTATATTGTACATTTCTTTGAAAACCATCACTTAATCTTTGAACAATATAAATATTAGTTGAAGGATATTCGGTTGTCGTAGTTGTAGCTGGTGGTCTTGTTGTCGTAGTTGCTGGTACTGCTGTAGTTGGCGGAACTTGTGTTGTTGCACACGCTCCTGTTATAGTTGGAAATGTTGCGGCATTTGATAAATATGTTTTTTCAATAACAACATAACAAACAGTACCACTATTTGACAAAGTAACTGAATCTCCAATAGTAAATGTCGAATTAAATTGAGCATTAAATATTGTGTCGTCAGAAACCCTTCTAACTCGCATTGCATTTCTTGTATATACACCGCTAGTCGTTCCGTAAGTTGTAATCGTTCCATTAGAAGCAAATGGTGTTATATAATACAAAACCCCTTGAGATAAAGAAGTTTTTGACAATGTATAATCCCCAATAGATGTTCCTGCAACTACATTTTTATTTGCTGGAACTATAGATTGCGAAGTACCAAAATAAAAACCTCTTTCAGTAAGTGTTGCTCCTCCATTAGATGAAACAGAAGCATTTAATAGCATACTTGTGTTTTCAATATTTGTAATTTTTGTTTTTGTATTATCAAATACAGGTCCACCGATTGTTGTCGTTGGTGCCAATGTTGTCGTTGGTGCTAATGTAGTTGTTATTTGTGCCACTTTAAACTTCGTAACACCAATTCCCTCTCCTGCTGAATTTATAGCATAAGCAGTTACATAATAAGTTGTGCCTGAAACAAGTCCAGTTTTTGTAACATTATACGTTCCAGTTGTGCCTGAAACAATTATTTTAGTGTTAATTGCATAATTAGAATTAGTCCCAAAATAAAAACCACGCTCTATTATTGCAAGTCCATTATCAGCTGTAACATTGCCATTTAATGTCATTTGGCTTGTTGTAGGATTTGTAATATTGTCGGTAGTTACCGCAGGAACTAAAGGGCTTTGTGTTGTTGAAACGCTAGGCACTATTGACTCATCGTATATATTAGAGTTTGATGTTATATACCAAGTGCCATTAGCCTGATATATTCTAGAATTTATTAATCTTAAAATATTCTCCAATATATCTTTAGCATTCTTTTTTGCAAAACCATCTAATAAAGAAAATTCATTTAAATATATATCGTGTAAAACAGTCAAATCACTAGAACCTCCAATTTCTCTAATTTTATTTTGAATGTATATATCAAAATTTAAATCAAGATTTGCTAATATTTTATGGACATAAGAAAAAGCTGTATCAAAATTTATTTGAGAATTTGTGCTTGTTTGTGGATTACCATTTGCATCTAAAGCAATAGCACCATCTGGAGCGTCATAAGAATCTAAAGTTCCTAAACCATCAATTGCCCTTAATTGTAAAATATAAGGTGTTGATATTAATTGTTCTCTATATGTATCGGCAACTAGAAATCCTTCCCAATATATATCTACATCACCAGTAGAACTCCAAATATTATTAGCTTCATTAAATAAACTTTCTTCATTTTCCCACTCTAAATCTGTTTCCTCACCATCATCTGTAGTTCCAGAACTTACTCTAACCTTATACTCTCTTTCGTCAAAATTTTGAAATTCATCATAATTTGTAGAATCTGTTACAAGTAAATTTAATTGACAAGTAGAACCAATTATTGGATTGTAAAAATCATCGTCATTTTCCCATTTAATACTTACAGGTTCATCACTAGCAATCAAATCATTTATAGAGCCAAAATAATCCCTTTTTAAAATTTCTAAACTTCTTGGATTACCCTTTACGTCAGAAAAGTTTAATTTGAATTTAGTTCTATAAGTTGCCATTATTTAAAACGATTTCTATTCCTTTCGGCTCTTTGTAAAGCTACAACTAAATCTTGTCCTCTTAAAACAAATTCACCTGAAACATTTTGTGAACCACCGCCAATCATTGCTTTTAATTTATTTAGAGGCGCTATGACTTCTGGATTGCTTCTTACACCACTATAATCTCCAACCATTACAGGAGTTTGACCAAAGGCTAATCCACCATTTCTCATACCAATTAAATCTTTAAAAGTTGTTACAAAAGACAATGCTTTTGCTGCCTTACCAGAACCACCCCCTGGCAATAAAAAAGATAATACTGCTGCCGCTGCTGCTGCTGCAACTAATCTAACAACTAATGCTTTTATAACAGTAATTAATCTTTTTATTGGATTTTCACCATCTGCTATTGCAGCAAAACTATCTGCTAATGCTTGACCAACTTGAGGTAATATTGACGCTCCAAAATTCTCAAAAAGACCAATTGTTTCTTTAGACTTTTCGCCTAAACTAGCAAAAGCACTTTGAGTTGTTGTGATTATTGGACTTAAAGAAGCAATAGCAGGTCTTACAACAGTGTTAATTCCTGTTCCAGCTGATTCTATAAAACCAAACATTGCTTTATGTAATGACGCTGCCGAAGCACTTAATCCTTTAAATTCATTTTCTGTTGTACTCAAATTAGCTTTAGGTCCTTTTGCTCCCGCTGAAGTTTTTGCATTTGGAAACAATAAGTTTTGTAAATCTCTTGATTCACCTTTTTGCAGTGGTCCCATTACACCATCCATTGATTTTTTTAATTCATCTAATTGAAGCTTTGCAGCTAATGATTGAGCTTGAAGCGCAGCAAATAATCCTCCACTACCTCGTGATTTAAATAAATTTTTAAGTGTTTGTCCAAATGAAATACCTGATGCCCTTGCAGTTAAAAATGTAGTTGATAAGGTGCCTAAAACAAATATCAATGCGCTAATTAATGGGTTTAAAGCCATAACAGCAGTTGAGATTGTGCCAATAGATGAAATCAAAACTCCTAAAGCCATTGTTATAGGCGGAATAGCTGCAGCAATTAAACTGGCATTTATAATAAATTTTTGTGTATCGTCGTCTAAATTTCTAAAACTTGTGATTAAATCACCAATTTTTCTACTTAAAGCAGGAATACCTTCTTGTAAATTTAAAGCGTCTGCTATTTCTTGTCCAAGTTCAGCAAGTGCTATGTTTACATTATCTTTTAAAGTTGA
>Ga0098054_1000480_pt1 | contig 24670 bp, 36 predicted proteins | sample 16_taG_FD_75048 | JGI IMG/M metagenome (GOLD analysis project Ga0098054, IMG submission 75048) | Marine viral communities from the Subarctic Pacific Ocean - 16_ETSP_OMZ_AT15313 metaG | ecosystem: Environmental > Aquatic > Marine > Oceanic | place: Pacific Ocean | collected 2015-01-18
AGCCTGTCTGCGCCAAATCAGCCGTTTTCGGAACCCCAATGACCCTCTACCCTCTCCCAACACAGACCGATTTTTGACCTTGCGTTACGAGTGTCCTCTGATAGTCACAAGTATTCAGCGATAGTCAGGAGTGGTCATAGATAGTCACCGAGGGCGGTTTATTTTCGGACTATATTTTTCAATTCTCCACATAGCGTGCCGTTGGGAAAATCGCTGACCGAAAAATCACCGTTCTGATAGAAAATCCGTTCAAAACCTATCACGACAAATAGTGGTCATTTATGCTCGAAGCCAGTCCGAAATACTGCCGAACCATTAAGTAGGTGATACACAATATGAGGGGTATGGTTGATTATCAACGGGTCAAATACGCTTATGAGTCCCTACCAGAGTGGGACAGACAAGGCATAAGCACAAACGATATGATGCGGGAAAGGTTCATAGAAACTTTCAATCATAGCAACCCGCAGCACATTGACCTTTACCTTGAGCATTTGCTCGCCTTAGAGTCTCGTGACCTTGAACGCCTTGAGGCTACAAGGGAAACCCTATGCAATTACCATGAGTTTGAGCATCACATCCTTAACGCCGCCGAAGAGAAGCATCAAATTGAGCAGCAGGTAAGGGCATCCATTGTGCAGAATAAGGTTGTTGAAGGTATGGACTTCGATGAGGCATTAGCATACAGCCCGACCCGTATTGAGTATGACGAAGCATATCGCTACGTGAGAACGCTTAACAACATACCGTTGAACCGCCATGATGTGCTTCTGCGTGAAATCATGGAAGCCTTAAACAATGCTCCAGCCATATACGGTAAGCCTGATTTAACCAAGACGGAGATTCTTAAGGCTATCAAAAAGGATAAAGGGGAATGGAGAGCAGCCGCTAAGGAAGTTCTGCTATACTTGACCGCTAAAAACCAGATAGCAAAAGTTGGTCCTCGTTATCATCACACCCTGCACCAACCCCGTATGGTCGAAACAGATTTTACTCGCAAAGTATTTGAGTGCCTTTACGCAGACGAACTCACCGTCAATGGTATTGTGAAACTTATCGGTTACGATAATTCTTATGGCCGTCGCAAAGTAAAGCGAACATTGGATTTGTTAAAATCCGAGGGATTGGTATCACACAAAGGCTACGTTTGGTATCAAGTATCTTCATAAGGGAGTTTTGGAATATGAGTGATATGAACGACCTTGAAATGATGACGATTTCTGAAGTATCAGAATATCTGTCAGTATCAGTATCGACCATTAGAAGGTTGATTAGGCAAACACCTAATCCGTTACCGCACATCAAGTTGGGCGATTTAATCAGAATCCCAAGACATAAACTGAATCTGTGGATTCTTGAAAATATGGAGGAATGAATATGGAAAACCAAATCATAGCAATATCATACGGACCCACCGAAGACAAATTGACTCGTAAAAGTATCTTGAATTATTTCAAGGAATCTGGATTTGAAATGCTGGATGAAAGCAACAGTTTAATGTCTGACGGCAAGACTAATTTTGTTTGCTCGATATTTGAGAAAACTGGATACTTGATGTTCAAGGAAGTGAACGGTTGCGAATTGCCCGAACCAGTATTCAATTACATATTCAGTCTGCGAGACGATACCACAATTATTTCACTTGGCGTTGAAACTCCTGAATCATGGGAATCAATTCAAACCGATTCGGAGTATTCTCTGAAGCGTTTCAAATCAATTTGGAATGAGGATGTTTAAATGGGTGATTGGTGATATTATGGTTATGCAGAAGTATTGGAAGTGTTTTGCCGAAGATTGTGAGGATGAAGCAACGTATCACCATAAAGGATTGTGTCGTTCATGCACCGATTATTCGGAATCAGGTGAAGTCCTCAATGCTGTTTCGAGAGTCCGAGTGACTGACAAAGGAACGCCTTATGAAAAGCATGAGCATCACCGCCACAAGGTTTCTAAGTCAAACTTTTTGGATGCACGCCGTCGCAAGATGACCAACAAGGAACGAGATTACATTATTGAACAATATGAACAAGCACACGCTACACCTCATGTGCATGATGAGAATTGCGGTCACGACATTGAACCAGACCAACAAATTGTTGAAATCGGTGAATCTTTGATGGATGCAGAACAAACATTCGACACACTGGTTGAAAGCGACTGTTGTGCTACCGATACTTGCTCCCACAAGGGGGCATCACAGTGAATGAACTCGCAGAAATAACTTGGCTATTGATTCTCGGTGGATGGGGTCTATTGACTTCATGGTTGATTATCAACAATCGAGAACGCTTGTCATATCTTGAAGGGTTGTTATTTGCAGACGCAGGGCATTACAGGTTGCCTGAAGGTCAAACTATTCTCAGCGATTTTACTGAGGAGGAATGAAATATGGATGAAAACTTTGAACTATTTGTTGAAAATGTGATGACTACTTATGAAACGGCACTGGCAGAAAAGGATGCTAATGCTAAAGACAGAGTTTCAATTACTCAATCGTTGATTGCACGTCTCCAGAATCTAATTTCAAGTGATTCCGATGCCAGTCAGTCCGAATGACCAAGTGTTAATCGCAGCGATACAAGTTCTCCGTAATTGGGACAACAAAAAATACTTGAAAGATTCAATGGAAAACCTTAGAACCGCTTTGAAAGAGTTAATGGAGAAATTGTAATGCCGTATATCGACCCAAATGACAGACCCAATTATGATTCATTTATCACTGAAATGGTGGAAGACCTTTACCATAGCGGTGAAGATTGGAGAGGGCATTTGAATTATGCAATCAGTAGTATTATTTCTGCATTGATTAAACGCAACGGCGGACCCCGATACAGCCATATCAACGATATAGTCGGTGTGCTTGAATGTATCAAATTGGAACTTTACCGTCGAGTTGCTGCACCGTATGAAGATTTGAAAGCCGAAGAGAATGGTGATGTGTATTGAGAGCCAAGACCGTAACTCATGTTGAATACGAAGTTCTCAATGCTCTCATGGATGATGAAGTGATTGCCGAAACTCTTGAGAGTCTAAAGGAAAGTCTTGTTCCAGATGCAACAGACAAAGTAGCCGAGCGAAGGTTTAACGATGGTGTCAAAAACGTAGCCAAACTGATTTTGAACATGGCTGAAAGACGACTCCACCGATTACCACCAGAACACCCAGAGTATCGACCCAAAGAGGAATGATGCTTATGGCTAAAAGGCAACCACCAATACTGCACATCGGTAACAGTGTTTCGCCACCCTTCCTTTGCGATGCAGAACGCACAGAGTCATGGCCTGATAAATATCTCGATGATGCTGTCGCCCGAACCCTTGAAGTTTGTGAGTCGTGTCTTGACATTTATGAATCTAATCAAGGGACTGAAGCCAAACAACGGATGCTTACAAGGCTTTCCGAAACATTTGTCCCGCCTCCCGTAACGGACACCACTTCGGTCTCTGAACCAGAATCCAGTCCGATACCGAGTCCGACTCCGAAAGTATCGGTTGAGTCCATGACACTTCGACAATACCTTGAATCTTGATGTTTATATGGGTGCTTGTGCTTATTGAGCATGATGTTGAGAACTGTTTGTGAGTATTGTGGTAGTTCAAATATCAGCAAACACGTAGATTCCGTGTTTGGTTTCAAAACATTCTCTTATGAATGTCGAGAATCAGTTTGTAATTGGGTATTGGTTGAGGTTGAAGAATGAGTTTCATAGTTACAATTTTGACTTGTTTTGTATTCGTCAATTTCATTTTAGCACTCACAGAGTATTATCTGAAAAAGCAGTTTAAAGATGTTTAAATAGGTGGTTTGCATTAGTCCGACTATGAATCGCCAACCCACTGGCAGTTGCCCAATTTGTCAAACAGTAAGTTTGAAATTGCTTCAAAACTCCAACAACGGTAAGAGAGAAGCGTGGTATATCCGTTGTAGCCGTGATTGTGGTTATGCTCGAATTGAATACGTTCCAATGGAGGTCAGCCCATGAACACTAAACTCTGGTCTGCATTCATTATTCCAATGTTGTTATTGAGTGGTTGTCTTGATTCAAGTGCTGAATCCACTCCGACAGTTGAACCAGAAATTGATACTTTCGATATGATTTGGGGACACCAATTCAACGGAAGTTACCCAACAAGTATCGCCAACCTCACAGATTTCAAATTGAATGAAACATCAAATATCAAGTTCAACACATGGTCTCGATTCCACGACCCGACAGATGGTGAACGAGGCTACGGCAACATTAGTCTTTACGGACCCGATAACTACACATGGCATTGGAATACTCAAGAAAGCAAAAGGGTTGTGCTTGAAGTGGACATTACACAATCAGGAAATTACACTCTTTGGATTCACACGTCAGGGTCAAACAACGATACTGAAAATTATCCGGGCGATGCGATGGTTGTTGTAACGGAGGTCTCAACATGGAATTGAACAAGCAAGACATTGATGATGAGTTCCGAGATGTTCGACGACTCATAGAAGAATTATCAAACAATCTAAAATGGCAAAAGGAAGAACACGAGAAGTTTGTCGCCAGTATGGAGGGTCTTGAAACTGAGGTTGATAACTTGGTTCGACAACTCAAAGTGATGAATCGTGCCGTTGAAGGCATGGCTCAAATCTTAGCAATCCATCTCGGTGTTCCGTTGGCTGATTTGTATTGGAATCATTGATAAGAACCATTAAGTAGTTCAGTCGGCTTATGACGGTTAATGGTTGAAACCATCACACTTTCAAAGGCTGAATTAGATTGGTCTCGCACGCACGCAACAGCCATCGTGGATTACTACGGTGGAGAAGGCAGCCGAGGCTCTGGCTCTTACAATCACAACAAGGTGAGTTCCAACCTCATTGGAGTCAAAAGTGAAGTTGCCCTTGTCAAATGGTTTCGATTCAAAAAGGTAACGCCCATCGTGGAGAACTTCAAGAACTTCCGTGACAAAAGTTTGGTCGGAGACCTGCAAGTGTTAGAAGCACTTGTCCCATTAGAAGTCAAAGGGCTACGCCCGCATCAATGGGCAAAGTTTCAACGCATGATTCCTCCCAACCAATTGAAGAAATACGTTCGTGAAGGTTCATTTGTTGTTTGGACTACAACCACAGGCGACACCAAATCTGGCGAAGTGTTACTACGTGGTTGGAACTACGCATGGGAAGTTTCGGAGTTTGGGATTTTCAAGAGAACTATTTGTGATAACATTTGGTTAGAGGACCCAGAAATGATGAGGCCAATGAGTAGCCTTTTGGAACACCTTGACAATCCGATTACGGAGTGGTGAGTCTTTAAATAGCAGAAACGACTACAATTATTTGTGATTCCCACTTCCGATGATTTACCTTTCTCATCGAGATTTCATCCCGATGACCGTTTCTTGGAGTTCGTAACCACTAAAATCAAGGGAGCCTCAGATTACGGAGTCCCAGAAGTAACTGATGTGTCTGAAATGACTGAACTTATGGAGGAATGGCTCGGACCATATTTTGAATTAAAGACAATTTATGAGGCTAATTCTGATGATTACACATACGATACTTTAGAAGAGTCTAACCATAGGATGGCTAACGCCCTCGAAAAAACTATTCAGAATTATCTGCGAAATCCAAAAGAGAATCCTCTCGTAATTATTGGATTGTTTGCATCCGTAGGTAGTCCATCTTCATCAGACCCCGCCGAACCATACAATATCTTAGCATATTTTTGGATTGACCCCGCCGGGTTGGAGATTGGGGTAATTCAAAACGAGTTCAGAATTGATATTCACAGAAGCGGACCAGCAGAGGTTAGCACCCAAATAGCGTCAAAGGACAGATTCAATTCACACGAAATGGCTGAGTATTGGGGTCTGACCCAAGAAGAACTGATTTCAGATGAAACCTGTGTAATTAGATTCTTGACATTGAATGTAATTTCCCATCCAGAGATAATGGGTTCACTTCTTAACTGGACCCAGTTCCCTTCAACGTTATTGGGGGGTATCTAATGACCATTCAAAAATGGCTCAGTTCCATGACTAAGGAGGTAATAGGTTCCGACCCACTAACCAAGTTCACCACAGACACCTTAACCATAGATGATTCGTTAAAATCTTATGGAAATAAACACGGGCTTGATGGCTTCAATAGGTTTATCTGGTGGTCTAAATCGCCAGATTGGGTAGATAATCAGGAAGAACACGACATAGATTTAGCACGAAGTATAACAATGTCCAAAGGTGATGTATTGATAGGAGTTTTCAAAACAAAGGATTTTGATGATAGGATGTATTTTGTAGGCTGGGAGAAAGTAGGCACACAGTATGCTAACATATTTCAAATGGGCTGGAGAAATAATGAGTTACTGCCCGGGAAACCCGAAGACAGACATTTGCCCACCCCTCTTGCAGAACTCATAGAAAATTGGACATTTACTATGGATGAATATAATAACTATGGAGAAATAATGTTATATTCAATTGACTTTCAGAACTTTCAGAAGCAAGAGATGTTTAGTCAATCTATGAATTGGTCTCGAACCCCTGTTCAGATATTAGAGAAACTCCTCCATCTTTAAGTGGGTGATTCCACTTATGGTTAATTATGACCAACGTATTTACTGAAATTGAAGTTATGACTGAAGACCAACTCGATGACCTACTCCAAGCAATCAAAGACCGACTCGATGAACTCCGAGACAACACCGACCCAGTTAATGTTGGCGATGTAGTGGAGTTTCCAGTCCGAAAGTTGAACATCACAGGAGTTGTCACCAAAATCACTGAAAAGCGTTGCACCGTCAATGCTACTCTGGTTGATGGCGAATACACTCTGAACCAAAAAGATGTGAACATTTTGGAAGCAGGTTCAGGACCTGTTGAAGAGTAATTCAGTAGTTTTAAGTAGGTGTAATACCATAGCAACAAACATGAAGATTATCGCCCTCGACATTGAGACGAAAAATCTTGATATGTCTGCGGATAATTTAACCTTTGAAGACCCATCGGGTTGGCAGGTTTCTTGTGTCAGTATCTATGACCACCACAGACAATCATTGTTTCATTATGTGTCAGACCCAGACTCGTTGAATCTCAACGATTCAGACCAAAGCATCAATGATTTTAAAGACCTCGGTTTCGACCTTGAAGAATGGTATTACTCTGGTTATCAGTTGATTACCAAGAACGGAGGGACATTCGATTTGCCGATTATTTCTAAGAGCCTTAAAAAAGGTGGTTGCGGAAAAAATGTAGCCACCAATTTACGCTTATTTTTAGACGCTCCGACTGAAAAGGAACTTCCAAACGGTCACATCAAATTATTGACTCCTAAACACTTCGATATTTGTCAATACCTTCGTGATACAACAGGTTCACGACACAAACTCCAGCATTTGATTCAAGGCACGTTTGGACTCTCGGAGTCGAAACTGATGAACGCTGCCGAGGCTCCAGAAAATTGGGCAGCCGGTCAGCATCAAAAGGTATTGGACTACTGCGGTTCTGATGCCAAATATACAGCAGATTTATTCTTCTATGGTCGCCGTGAAGGTCGTATTTATAGCACAGAAGAAAAAAGACCTCTAAAGGCAATATGGTGATTAAAAATGTCAAATCAATTTGGACTAACAGATGCACAAGTAAGCCGCCAACTTGATAAAATCCAAGAGATTTTGTTCAAGGAAGTTGAAGAAGAAAACGATGAAACGTATCGAGGCGTAGTTAAGCCGGAAGTTTTGGACATCTTCATGGAGCAATTTCCACTTGAAGAATCGGGTCCTGATTCCGAAGGCATGACTCCCGAAACTTTCAAAGAACGACTCGGACAAGTTGGACTGAATCTAACTTCATTCATTTTAGAAAAACAAGAATCCATTAACAAGACCCTGCTGATGTATTTCCTGTCAGATTTTATTTCTCAAATAATGAATAACATTTTCAAAGTCTTTGAAGAAGACACACCAGATAATTCAGACTTCATGTATGGTTGATACATTAGTCTTTAAGTATCAGAAACATTCCATGTTTGTTAATGAGTGCTGAACCTCAAACTTTTGACTGGTTGCCTGAAGGTAACTGGGTTGATTTGGGTTATGATAATGCACCCACAGAATCACAACTTCGCTCACAGGTTGATGCAGGAGAACACAATGATGCTTACGGGGACCTTGGATGTCCCGATTGTGGTAACGTGGATTTGTTTTGGAAAACCCACAGCAGCAAAGGACAAAGATACAGATGCCTTAGTTGTGAATACTCATCCAATTGGGAAACAGTAAAATCTCAAGGTGACTTAACCCTTCAAAAGTTTGGACTCACTGTTGATTGTCCTCTTTGTGGTGAAACTATCTCAGCATATAATCGAGCCAGCATTGATTCTCACTTCCGAAAGCACAAGAAAGAAGCAGCCGAAGCATCTGAGCCGAAAGTCTCAGAATCCGAATCCGAACACGAATGGCAAGAAGAAATAGAATGGAATGAGAAGCCGAAGAAAAAGACGGACCCAGAATGGGAAGATGTTGAATGGGACTCCGAAACTCGAAGGTGTTGTGAATGTCACACAACTGAACGTTTGACTACGATTCAAGCCGGAACTTTTTGCTACGATTGTTTGCCTATCAATCTTGGAGCCGAAGATGATTATTGGGCAGGTAGTGTTGCTAAAGCAATTGTTAATGAAATGGGAGATGACTATTATTTCAATGAAGATTTAGATGAATATGACTGTCTGCATTTTGCTCAAGAAATGTCAGAGTATCTTACTCAAGATGAGATACCCCATGAAATACAAAGTATTGCTGGATATGGGGGAGAGGTCGCTCATGCTTGGGTCTATGTTCCTTCTGAGGGTGAATACTATGATGCTTGGACACCCTACGGAGTTTCTGATTGGAAAGATTTAGGATTCTGGGAGACTCTCGATTACACACCTGAAAGTTTTGAAGCCGAAGTTCACCTTCTACCAGATGTGCCGATGGCAGGTTGGTATGACCGCCATGATGATTCAGTTAATATCAATTTAGCCAACAAGGGCATTCGTAATGAAGCATTAGAAGACAATTATTCGGGATTGTTTGATACTATCGCACACGAGTATGGACACCAAGTTACATCTCACGAAACAAGGTCGCCATATCACAGCGAGTTTGCTGCATTTATGGTTCAAACAAATGGCGATTTTGCACGCTCTAAACTTTTAGCAGTTATACATCCTACGTGCGTTCACGAAATTATTATGAAATTGCCTCCAGATTCAAATGGAATGATTTCTGATGAAACTTTAGATAATTTCTTTTCCACATTGGACTTTGAAAACAACCTTGACATCATAGTGCAAGCCAAGCGATTTGTTACATACTCAACTATTCCAGAATGGCACAAAGAATGGCTAAAACACTTGATTAGTTATGTCGAAACAGGAACCTCAGCAAATGTAAGTTTTGAAGCCGAAGACAACTACGATTCTACTTACGGCAAAGCCCAAGCCAAGATTCGCAGAACCCTCAAAAACAAAATCAAGAAACAAGCCATCATGGGAACTAAGGCAGGTCAATGGTCGGCTCGAAAGTCTCAAGAACTCAAACGTCAGTATGAGGCAGCGTGTAGTAAGAAAGGTCTCCAACCCTACAAAGGGTCCAAAACTAAAAAGCAACAAGACCTCTCGGACTGGAGCAAACAAAAGTGGAAAACAGCATCCGGCAAAAAGTCTTCGACCACAGGAGAACCCTACTTCCCAGCCAAAGCCGTAGCAGCACTCAAGCAAAAGAAACTTTACGCTAAGGCCAAGCGACAAAAGCAAGCCGCTACTAAGGCTGGCAAACAAAATGCCAGATACTCTGATGACATTCGAGCAGTAGTCAAACAATATCGAGCCGAAGAAGATTCGGTTTCAACTCAAGAGGTTCTTAATTGGATTAACAGACCCCAAATAATTACTGAATCTTATGAGTTCCCTTCAGAACCAGTTCGTTGTGTTTATTGTGGTTCTGACGACATTACTACGGATGGATTAGAGGCCGGTTGGTCAGGTGGCACAGTAACAACGGATGTCACTTGTTTAGCAGAGGATTGTCAAGCAACTTGGCGAGATTATTTTCGTTATGTTGATACCGAAATTATCGTTCCGACCAGCCTTACTTTAGACTCAGAGGATGCTTTGCACGATGAACAATTAGAAATTGAAATTGAAGGCATTGATGAAACTTACGGCCTGAGTTCTTCGGACCCAGAAATGCTTTCCGTAGCCGAATCTGCTGTTTCTCAATATCAGTCTCGAACAGATTTACCTGAAACTTTTCAGTTGCATACCAAGCCACACTTTGTTTTTGTCTCCGCAGATGCTTTCGGTCGTAGTAGCCATGTAGCACGTTTCCGAAGTCAAACCGCCAGCCACATTCCTATCATCATGTTATCTTCTGAAGCCATCCGAGAATCTGCTGACCAATACGGAGTGTCATTAGAAACTGCGGTTCAAACAACAGTTTGGCACGAACTCGGTCATGTATTGTGTGAACTTTGGGACATGGAAGAAATCTATCCTTTCGATAACAGCACCCAAGAAGAAGAGTTTGCAGAATCTATCGCAGAATCCATGTATTTCCAAGAGCCATTTCAAAATCCGGAGGTTTAATCGTGATTCCTATAAATTGGTTTTACAAGGGCAAATTGGAAGAAGAAGATTTGTTCGATATAATATCACCTATTGAATATATTCCATCTCGTGACTATTACGAGAAGTCTGGAAAAGTGCATACATACATCAAAGCCTTGTGTCCCACTCATGGTAAATCCTTGTTTATCAATTGGGGGGAAATCATAAAAGACCCCGGTGTTCTGGGCGAAGACCCAGAGGTTGCCGCCATAGCGATGCGTAGTGAACTCTATACGGGATACCGGTTTATTTATTACCAGTGGGACTCAAACGGCTTGCACTTCCCACCTTCAACCAAAAGTCGCCGCACCGGAAAAGGAAATGTAAGCAGTGTCTTTATTTGCAGGGAATGTCGTAAAGACTCAGGCTACCAACTCTCATTATTGGAACTTTTTGGCTAAATAAAAAACCCTATGAAGGGTCTTGAAGCCATTGTCGTTTTAGTTTTACAAAAAAACTATTTTTATACTATCGAATCAGCAATATAGGAAACTTGTTCCAATTTATTGCTTGGCGAGGTTCTTGTTTTGCAGAAACTTTCAAAGCATAACTTAATAATCCAGTGGTCTCAGAAGTTTCAGCATCGCCGCTTTTAATTCTATACAACCACGGTTCTAACGCAAAATCAACATGGTCCCATCGTAGTGAACCATCATGTTCAGCATTTGAAAAAAGTGTTTTCTTTTCTTCTATCCCAGTAGTTGATAAGACAGAATCAGTTAAGCGAGAAGGAAATATACCCAACTCAAATATGTTCTCTATATCGCCTTTTGTAATATGATTTAAAACTGGAATCACACTATCCATGTCATTAGACACGCCAATAATGTAACAACAGTCCTCCCTTATTTTCAATGATTGTTCCATCTCCTTTACGAGTTGCGAAGTTTCTTCGTGGGACACCAGATAAACACCATCAGCATCAACGGCAGAAGGCTCCTTTATTTTCGGCTGAATCAACACATCAACATCTAAATCCATACTCTTCCTTAAAGCAAAATGCTCTATCATACGTTTCATTAGCACAACACTTAGAAAAGTTTCTTCAGCAGCACCCTTATCCCACTCATGTATTTCTTCCTCGGTCAATAACTTCTTAGACCGAAATGCTTCCACGACGCTCTCAGCACCTACGAATATCTTATTTTGGAGATACAGAGTTAATTCAGTAACCCAATCATCAGTATTTGGCTCCATAAATTATATTGCTACAATCGACTACTTAAAACCACCCCAACCTGCATCTTTAAATAGTTGATTGAACATAAGAATAATTGTTCAGAGGAGGTTCTGTTAGGATAACGAAGTTCGCCATCATTGACTGTAATTTTTACTCCACTGAAAAGTGATTTTGAGACAAGATTTGGTCAAGGAGAAGTAAATTATCACAACTATTGTAAGTATTGTGCATCTCCGAGCATAGGGGCGGCTTCAATGAACACAAAAAAGGGAAACGGTCGAAATGGCTTGCCAGAGTGATACGTCCCATTTCATTTTCACAAGGTTTTAAGTATCTAAAAACTCCATTATAAGTTGGTATCAAAATGTTTCCAGTTGAATCGCTCCTTTTTTTAGGCGATGAATATACATCCACCGTTGAAGATATTCTCGATAATCATTTTGGAACAGAGCAACACATGGTCTTAACGATTGTTGAACTTTTGATAGGTTATCATTTAGCCCACCGAGAACTTATGGATTATCTGGAACTATTCAACCCCACCTTTTCTTTAGAATTAACTGACATTATAGTTCACAAACTGCTTCAAGAGCATTTGCAGTTCAATAATTTTACATCACAAACCCTTCAGGATTTGTTAGACCACGGTGTTTTAGCATGAATAAAAAGCGATTGAAGAAACGAGATAAGAAGTGGAAAAACACTTCTAAGCCAGTTGAAGAGTTAGATGCCCTACGTCTCCAACGAGAGTTTTTGGGGTTGGAACTTTGTGCTGTTTGTGACCATACGTATCCCAGAGAACTGGGCTTGTGTCCCAAGTGTGCATAAAGATTGCCTTCAAGTTTATATGGGTGAATACACACTAACCAGAGTATGACCTCGGACTTTAACGTTGTGAACATGGTGGCTGGAACACGATTGACGAATAGCATTGACCTTTATGCGGTCTCCGCAGAATTGGATGTAGATTATGAAGCCGAGCAATTCCCCGGCATGGTTTATCGCATCAGCCCTGCAACTCACGGACCCACCGCACCAACCCTTTGCTTGCTGTTGTTCAACAGTGGAAAGTGTGTCGCCACAGGTGCAAAGGCTTACGAAGATGTAGTTACCGCTATGCAAATGATTCACGATGATTTGAATGAAGCCAAGTTTAGTCTTTGGCCTTTTGAAGAATCAGACATTGAGGTTTCCAACATTGTGATTACTACTGACTACGGTAGCACTCTTTCACTTCGTAACCTTTGTTTGTCGTTGCCTTTCGACCGCAGCGAATACGAACCAGAACAATTCCCCGGACTCATTTACCGCTTGGCTGAAACCAGTGGTGTCTGTTTGATTTTCTCATCAGGTAAGTGTGTGATTACAGGCACATCAAGTCTTGAAGAGGCTGAAGAAGCCGTAGCAGAACTTCGTTCAGAACTTGACAGTTACATTACTCCTTAATTGAAGAGTATTTCCATCACGTTCCAAAAGAATGAAAATCTTTAAGTATCAGAACTACTACAATCCATGCTATGCGTGCTGGAAAGGAATACGAAATCTGGCACATTAAGGATGAGGAAAGATTGCATCCGTTGGGTTCTCTAAATGAAGGAGCCTTAATTTACATCAACTCTCGTTCCAAAGCATTTCACAACAAGTTAGGTCTGGCTTATGGTCAGGGTGCTGGAAACCTTGATACAAATTGGAGTCAGGATTTTTACATCTGTAACTACGGACGTTTTACTGAACAAGTCCCGACCCAAAGGCCGGGCGATTGGAAATTGCCAAAACCCGATGGAAGAGGACTTACCGTTAGTGGTCTTGCACATTGGAAGGATGAGGAAACAGAAATTATGAAAAATCTCAATTATTTCATAGAAAACTACGAAGTTGTTAGAATCTTTGACGACGAGATGCGTTCTTTAGACCTTCTGAAAAAATTGCTGATGATTCTGAAGGATAGTAAAAACCCAGCATACATGAAACCGATTTATTTTCACTTTTTGGGAAGTGGCGTAAGTGATGGTCGTGTCTGGGAAAATGGTGTCCTTGTTCCTCAGTCTTCATTGGGAATCAACAAATCAGAAATCAGAGACATAGAAGAATGGTGCGAAAGTATGAGTTATCAAGGATTCAACGTTAATGTTAAATATCATTATATGGAAAGTCCAAAAGGTATGCTGAGTGAGGAATTGTATGTAGCCAGAGATGGTTCTGGACCCTACTGGAAGCGGTTTCCTCCTCGTTATTGATGAAAATCTTTAAGTATCAGAACGACACCAATCTTGTTATGATGCCCGCACTTGGACTCGTTGGAACTGTTATCGGCTTTGGTGGATTTGGTTACGCCGTAGTTAAACTCACAAAGAAAGATTGGAAAGCCGTTGCTGTTGGAACAGTCGTTGGTGCTGCTTCACTTGCTATGGTTGGCTGGAATCTCCGCACGCTTCGTGATGTAGTTCCATTCGGCGCAGAAGATTACATGGACCGTGATGATGTCGAAAAGGTTCTGGATGCTTCCAGAGGTAAAATTGTTTCCGTAACTTTCATCAAGCGAACCAACGGTGAAAAGCGAACTCTCGTTGGACGTATCGGTAAGAACTACAAGCCAACAGGCACAGACCCATTGGGCGGCAAGAAGGCTCGCCGTGGTCGAAACTTGTTCACGATTTACGATATGCAAAAGGGCGGTTTCCGCATGGTTTCTATGGATTCCGTTATCAGCATTCGTGCTGCTGGCAAAGACTACAAGGCTTGAATAAGAACTTTGAAGTAGTTGCTGCAACATAAGTTGCACATGGCAGATTTATTTTGGATTGCAGAAATGCAAAAATATGTTGAATTGTATTCTTTGTTTCACAAAGCAATACTTAAAGTTGAACCACGCACAGACACTGAAACAATGATGGGACTTTGGTTCGATTTTAGAGAAAGTGTTTGTGACTGTGAAGGTTGCAGAGAAGATTCTGATTGTGTAATTCACATTGATGTTGCAGACTTTGATAGTTTCGATGAAGATGAAGAATCTGAAGACTAAGGTTTAAGAGGGTGCTTACTACTATCATTACACATGGTAGCAGAACTTAGAGGTTGGACACCCAGCCGAATTGCTTCCGAACTCCGCATGGAGCCACGTCAAATCGCTGACGCATGGGGTGAGAAAGCCTCAGATTATGCTTACGAACTCCAGACAGGTATTTCCGTGGGCCAAACTGACCAGACAGGTAAAATGTCGGACATCATCAACCTATTCCAAGACCGACTCGAAACCGTTCAGAATATCTTGAAGACCGAACATGGCTTTACTGCTTTTGCAGACATACGCACCGTCAATAAAGACCGCAACAAATACTTGCGTCATTCAGTTTCATTAGTCGGCATGGTTTCCGATATTCGTCGTAGTCGAAGCGGTGGCCGCATTGTGGAACTTGAAGACCGAACAGGTAGTGTGAACATTTTCATTCGAGCCGAAGACCCTGCGGCTGGAACACTTCTTCTTGACGACGTTATTGGAGTCACAGCCAAGTTTGCAGAAGATAAGCAAAAAGGAGGGGCTGGAGACCTGATGTTTTGTAGTCGTGTTCAATATCCCGAAGTATTACCTCATAATTACAATCGAGGAGGCATGGAGTTTGACCCAGTTTCAGTAGCATTTGCTTCTGACATTCACATGGGCAGTAAAGAGTTTCTGGAAAAAGATTGGGACAAAATGATGCACTGGATGAACTCTGACGATGAAACGGCTCAGAACATTAAATACTTTGTTTTATCAGGTGACATAGTAGATGGTATCGGTGTTTATCCGGGTCACGACAAAAACTTGAGCATTCACGATGTTTATGACCAATACGAGTATTGCGCTCGCAAACTCGATGAATTGCCTGACCACATTACACCAGTGATACTTCCGGGTAATCACGACGCTGTGCGACCTGCTGAACCACAACCAGTTCTTGAACCACTTATTCAACAACGATTCAATTCAACCGTTCATGTAGGCAACCCTGCTCGAATCAATCTTCACCACGCTGCGGATTCTGATGCAGACCCATTTCAGATTCTTAGTTATCACGGCAAAGGCATAGACGACATGGTTCCACGAATGGCTCACGTTACTTATGAACGCCCTGCTGAAGCCATGAAAGAAATGCTGAAGAAACGACACCTTGCTCCGATGTGGGGTGAAAGAAACGCTTTGTCACCAGAAACAGAAGACCAAATGGTTATCCGAGATGTTCCAGATTTATTCGTCACAGGACACACTCATGCACATCAAGTTGAATGGTATCGTGGAGTTCCATTGGTCGTAAGTTCCACCTTCCAAAATGAAACTGATTTTATGAATATGCTGGGCTATCAAGCCAAAAAGTCTCGGCTCACAGTCTATAACATCAGAAATCGTAGCACCAGAATAATCCCATTCCAAAGTTTTGAATGAGGCATGACAACACGCATAGCCTTCTCTGATTGCGGCATCGCCGCAGGTAAGCCTCGAACTTTAGACATAAGAACAGTTTAAGAGGGTGTTGTGACATAGAATAAACATGGTCTCGATTTGTCCTTGCGGCAACACAGTAAAACGACCTCAACATTATGGGTCCTTTTGTTCGGACTTTTGCAGTTCCTTTGCGGCTGATGAAAATACTTCTTGGTGGAACACGGCTGGGAAAAAGCAAACTATGTTTTGTCTCGGATGTGGTAGCAACTTTGATTTAGTGTTTGGAAACCGTTCTCAAGTTTTTTGTAGTTCCGAATGTAATCGAAACATTCAACAGAAATCAAATTGGATTCTTTTCAACATTTGTCGCATTCTTGCACGTCATCCAGACGGGCTAACATCGGGTGAAATCGCTCGACTATTGGATGAGTTCGCTTTCAACCAGAATCAAAGGTCAGCAGGTCATCACATCCGAAAGTTATGGCGTTCAGGAGTTGTTGAAAAAGTTTCCACAAAATCCCCCGCTAAATATAGAATCTCTAATCCCGACGCACACGCTGGAGTGTGGTTAGCATGACAGATTGGCGCACAATTCTTCGGCCAGTATGGGGATTCATTGTTTTGCAGCCTGTTATGTTAGGTTGGTTTTACTTATTTTCAGAAGATTGGGTCGCAGATTACCAATCCCTCGGTTGGCCTCTTCAAGTAATCGGCACAGTTTGGCTGATTCCTTGTTATGCTTACTATGAAAAATACTGGGACCGTAAGAGTCTTTAAGTAGCAGAACAACAGAATAATTCTCATGGGTTTTTCAGTAGGTGACATATTCGGCAAGAACTTTTTGTCAGCCGACACCATCATTGGTGGCAAATCCAAGCAAGAAAGTTTCGCAGCCGAAATCGTGGGAGTCCCCGGAGCCACAGTTTCAAATGGAACATTCAAACAAGCCCTCGGTTACAGCGTTCCCGGTAGTAGTTATGGAATCTCACATTATTTCAAAAAGAAAGGTTCTTCAACCAAATACGTTTGCACCAGTTCTGGTTGCCCAAGTTTCACAGACTGGGAAAATGACCGAATCAAACTTTTAGGGGCTTCAGATTATGGAGTCAATGTTAATGGTGCAACAGGAAGTGAAATAACTTTTAGGATTGAATCTCAAGCAGTTATGGGTGGCTCAGGGCATTTGGGTCCAGTTGCTACTTACGATGGTAACAAGATTAGTCTGCTTTCTGCTGCTCGAAACTCTGCCTTTACCAACATTAAGGAAGTTTCGGGTTCTGGTGGTAAAAAAGTAGATGTTACACTTACTTCAGGAAGTCATTACATTAGTCTCGACCCCGGTGCAGATGCTTCAGGCATTGGAACTTTCACAGTCAAGTTTAAAGGACCTAAAGGCGACATCAAGTTCGAGCGAGATAATTCCACCGACGCAAGAATCTCTGGAAGTGGCAAAGCCACACCTATGTATCTTGGATTAGTCAAGTGGGCTATGTATGAAGATGGTTGCATGGATAATGAAGCCTACAACTACAAATCCAAATACAACCGACAACCTGCATCCGTTACTTGCACTTACAAAATTGCACCAGTTGATACATTTACAATTTCTAACTCTCAAGTTACTCAGGGTGCCTCAGATTCCGTAACTTTCGATTGGAGTCTCGATACAACCGACAGGAAAAATGCTTCCTCGGTGAAACTTTTAGTCAGCAACTCTGCTGGCAACGACCAAGAAATCACTTCATGGGCTAAAGGTGTCACAGCGCAAACTTACACTTACAACACCTCCGCCTTACCTGTTGGAACCAGCACGTTCACATTACTTTCCACATGGGACAAAGTAGTAGGTCAGGAGAAAAAGGAAACTGTAACACTTAAGGTCAATTCACCCAACACTCTTTTGAGTTGTAATGACCCTAACGCTTCCAAGTATCAAGAAACTTCAGAAACTGGAGATTGTGGACCCTGTAATGATGGATTCCAAAAATCTGATGGACTGTGCCAAAAAGTTGGTTGCACCACAGAAGGCAATTACAACTACGATGAAACCGCACAAGTTCACGACGAATCTCTTTGCTTCGATGAAAACGGAGACAACGGAGACAATGGAGACAACGGAGACAACGGAGAGGGAGAAAACGGCGGAGATGAAACTGGAGACCCATTGGTTGCACAGGAAACACCCGAAGAAGGAAGTTTCCCAATTATTCCAGTCGTCGGAGGACTTCTTCTCGTTGGAGCCCTTCTACTTAGCAGATGAACCTTTAAATAGGTGCTACAATCATACACAAAGTATGAAGCATAAAGTTTTGATTGATTTATTTTGCGGAACTGGTGGCTTTAGTCACGGTTGGATTCAAGGTGGCGGTGGTATTGCCGTCAGCGTTGATAATTGGGAAGATGCTTTGAAAAACCATGCACACAATCATCCAAAAGTTCCAGTTTTGAATCTTTCGTTGGGCGGAGACATCGAGGAAACTTCCGATACATTGTTTGCTTATCTGGCTACTTACTGTGCCGAACACGGCATTGAACCAGAAGATTTGCATTTCCATTTGCACGGTTCTCCACCTTGTCAAGCCATTTCCACAGCCAGTCACAGCAGGGCTTCTGCTGACGGTTACATTATGGTTCAATGGTTTATTGACCTTGTAGCCCACATGAACCCAGATTCATGGAGCATGGAGAATGTTGTTCCAGTCCGAAAGTATCTCGACCCCAAAAGCATTCCGTATGTTATCGTTAATTCCAATGATTACGGAGTGGCTCAAAAGCGTAAGCGAGTCTTTGCAGGACAAGGATGGGTCTTGAAACCAACTAATGTGGGACTGACGGTGCAAGATGTTTTGCCCGATTTGATAGGTTCGACTTTAGAACCTGCTCCGTATATGGCTGCTAAGAAACGCTGGACTAAACTTGGCTTAGACAAGCCTTTTCCAACTGTTACTTCGTGTAGCCCATCTCAAATCCGAATCGTTAGTCGTCGTCGCAAAGCCCACGAAGAACCCCAGAGTTATCCCATTGATAAACCTGCACACACGATTACACAAGTGAACCATATTGTTGAAGAAGTGGACCCTGTAACTGAAGTATTAACTAAGCGTGGATTCACACTACAAGAAGCAGCCACACTTCAAGGTTGGCCTGATTTACAATTTGCAGAAGGCATTTTGGCTAAATCGAAACGTGTTATGGTCGGTAACATGGTTTGTCCACCGATTGCTAAAGTAATGTGTGAGAGTCTTTAAGTATCAAAGAAATACTCAATAGAATATGACAACCACTACGAACTCTATTTTACCCATGAGGGTTCTTGAGTTCTGGTATGGCCCACAAGAGGATTGGGGTTTAAATGGAATGGTGGATGAAACTTGGCTGGACAACCCAACAGATAGTAGATTAGACCTTTACAATCTTGACAAGTATGTTCACGAAGAAGTTGATAAAAGGCAATACTTAGGCGACCCCGGCATATACATGGTGGTTAAAACCCCCTCCACCCCACGTTATAGTTCCTATGGATTCCCTTTCCACAATTCTGAATATGCGGAACTAAAAACTCAAGGAAACAGCCGTATAGAAGTAACCACTAAACCAGATTATGAGGTAATTTTTACACCGTATGTGAAACCATTTGCAGAAGACACCAACAATAAAAATGACCAGACTCATTTTAGTGTAACGAAAAAGGATAATCGGTTTCTGGATATTATGGGTTCTCCGAAAGTTCCCGGCATAGAATACAAATACTACAAATTGTATTCATACAAACACACAACCTTTGAATCGGTTTCACGCATTTTGAATTGGTATCCATTCCCACAGATTTTCATTGAGTAAGCAAGTCTTTAAGTATCAGAAGAACCCAATGTTCATCATGGGTGCAGTATCAGAAGGCCAAAACTACCAAGACTACATGATTAGTCATCGCTGGGAACACGAAGTTGAGCAACCACAAAACAGTTCAACTAATTTTGCAGAGACTTTCGCTGCTGAAACAGAACCCAGCATCGGAGAGCGTGTTTCTGCTATGTTCATGGGAGTTTCCAGCATGGTTTCTTCTCAACCCCTTTTGGTGGTTGTCGGATTGGTAGGAGTTTATTTCCTTCAGAAAGGACTTCGTTCTGAATAATCGGTGAGATAATGGAAACACCATTTCAAACGTTCCTGAAGCAAATCAAGGAACATAAACTTTTCAAAAAGTATGCACCATACATCATTTTAGTAATTATCGCCATTCCGCTTTGGTATTATTTGTGAAGTCAAGTTTATATCAGTCATTCAACTTACCTCCCGTTGAGTATCATGGTTGAACCTAACAGACTGAATAATTTGCGATGTTATCTTGCAGGGCCTATTGACCACGCAGACGATGACGGCATCGGTTGGAGAAACGAAATGACTAAGTTTTTATCTGAACTTGGTATCGTTGTTCTGGACCCTTGTGATAAACCCGTTAAGGATTCTTATTTTAAAGAAATTGGTAACGAAAAGGAAAAGATGATGAACCTTAAAGAAACAGGCCGTTATTTTGAATTGACCCAACGTATGAAAGAAATCGTTCACATGGATTTGCGAATGGTTGATATTTCTGACTTTGTGATTGTGTATCTCGATTTCAATCAACGTCCATTCGGAACGATTCACGAACTTTTGAACTCACTTCACCAACGCAAGCCAACTTTGGTTGTGATTGAGGGTGGTCGCTCCAATGCTTCCAATTGGTTGTTCGGTATTATGAATTATGAGTTCATGTTTGATAACTTCGATTCACTTCAAACTTGGATTACACAGATTGATGACGGCACTATTGAAGGAGACCTATCACGATGGGTTTTCATGGATGTTTCAGAATCCAGTGGTAAGGCTGAAATGACCACTAAATCTAAGGGTCGTAAGCGTCGTTATGATGCAGACCCAGACATTGATGCACTGGCAGAACAAACCGCACAAAAAGATTAGGCTCCAGCAATCTTTAAGTATCAAGACAACTGATGTCTTGGCATGAGCGTAAAAAAAACTAATAATGATAAGTTGCTTCAAAAGATAGGACTACTCATTGTGTATGCGTGGGTATTGTTAGCAGTAGGTTTTTTCGTGCTTACTGCATGGGACCCGACTTACTTAGAATCCGCAGAAAATTATGTTTCAATTCTGGCTATCATCGGAGGTCCTGCCTTGTTGATTGTCACCAAGATTATCGAAACGTGGAATCAGGAAAAGCAACAAGAGATTTCCGATTATGAATCGCAAGCAGCCCATGAGCGTGCTATGGATGAGATTCTAACAAAACACTTTGCAGACATGGAAAGAAATCCACAAACTATTCAATCACCTGCGGTTGAAAACAGTTCTGGCTCAATCAGCACACAAGTTAATTCGTTAAGAGAACAAATAAAAATGTTACAAAAAGACCTTAACAAATTGAAGTGATGGATATGTCAGAAGATGAACTCAATGAACTACGCCTCAAAGCAGAGATTATTGCAGAAGCCACAGGCAGAACCACAGAAGCAGTTTTAGAAGACTTACTCGATGATGGATTAGTCAATTTATCAAATGAAGATAAGAACGACAAAGACTTAGTAGCCCAACTCAAAGAGGCTGCCGAATTGATTGCTACTGTTCAGAATATCTCTGCCGAAGTTTCGGCAAATACCGTGTTAAACGGAGGAGACAATTCTACTGAAGTCAAAGTTGAAACCACTTTAGAAGGAGACATCGTGGACCGTGCCTTAGAATCGGTGCAAAGAAAAGCCGAGAAACTCAAAATGATTATTGCTATTGTGGCTCCAATTTTGCTATTGTTGTCAGGTGGTGTAGGATTAGATTATTTTATGGACAACAATGATTCCAGCGAAAGTTCTGACGACATTTACATTGATGAAATCTGGGGTTGCACCATTATGGATGCTGAAAATTATGACTCAATAGCAACTAATGATGACGGTTCTTGTTACTGGGATGATAACAATGGTGGCGGTGGAGGTCCACCAGACTGTTCAGAAAATTGGCGTTGGGAAAACGTTGTAATTCGTGATTTCGATTCTAACGGAGAAGGTTACAACGACGACATTGAAATCCGAACTGTGTTTGAAGACATGAGTGGATGCAACCGACACATGGAAGGTTACTTTATCATCGCTATTTGGGATGAAGACAACGGCCAAGATTACACACAACATACTATCAATGATAAGTTTCACGACAGATTCGTAATAGACCATCACGAATACGACTTGCCTCAAGGCAATTATGTAATCTCTGTAAATTATGAGTTCAATGAAGATTTCTGGGAAGGACCCTCAGCCTTAGTTACTACGGAAGCCCCAGACCCAGATGATGAAATCGGTTGTGATGCTTACTTCATCAATTCTCAAGCCTACTTAGAAGATTCAGATTCAGAACAGGATGCAGTTACTATGAGTGCTGATGTTGCTATCGTTCCTGAAGAAGACAACTGTAAAGACCGAAACTTTGAGATTATCTGGCAACTCTACGAACATAACAATCCAGATGTTGTCAAATACGAACACACCACTTGGGAAAGTGGAGAATCATCAGACCCCGATGGAGCAGATTATGTGTTTCACACATGGGACAACGTGGATGAAGGAACATACGACCCGAAAGTTTCATTGTTTTTAGATGGTGACCAACTCGACGAGAAATGGATTGCCCACATAATTTCTATTGAAGACGAAACTTCTGAACCAGAAACTTGTCAAATTAACCTTTATGGTATTGTTTTCCTTGTTAATGAAACCAATACTGCTTCCATAGACTATGATTTAGACTGTGGTTATGGCGAGACTAATGAAACCATCGGTTACAATGTTTCCACTCAATTGATAGTTTATCCTGCGGGTAGTGTTGATGAATACCTCAAACTGGACAGTGGATTACATTTTATCTCAGGCTATGCTGAAGATATTCATACTTTAATTATTGATAACTTTACCGATGCTAACACGACTCATTATGATTTCTATTGGTATGCTATTTGGACTAATGATTCAGGAGGTTATGAAATGATTGAAAGAACTTGGCTCAATCAAGAAGTTACTCATCCCTCTGAACCCGAAGAACCCGTGGATTGTAGTAACCTAAACATAACTTCTAATTCATTAGACTTGTCGAAGGACAGCAACGATGATTTAGTGGCTTCATGGAATCTATCTCACGATGGACCCGACCTACCAGATTGTTTCGTAGAAGTTGAAGTGATGATTACAATTTATCAAAACGGACAATACTACAATGTCAGCGATTTCTCTCAGAATGGTTTGTGGAAAGTTTATACCAACTCCGAAGGCAACCAAACTCTTCAGATAACTTCTGATGATTGTCAGTTGTTCAAAGACCTTCCACCCGGAACTTATGAAGTGCTAATGAAGTATCGCATTGTAGGCGAATCAGAAACAAGCGAAGACCATTTCGCTAACTCGGTGGTGATTTCTTGAGACCAAGCATTCAATTTGGATTAACCACGTTGGCTCTTGGTTCGGCACTTATGATAATTCCAATCAGGGCTAAATGGTGGCCTTTCGTCGGAACTTTCATTGTAGGGACGTTGGCTTACGAGATATTCCCCAAAGAATGAACATCACAATCTTTAAGTAGTCGTGCAACAGAATGTTGCTTATGGGCTATTATTCTCTTGACCCACTCGGTAAGGGATTCTTCCGTGTGGACCCTGCAATCACGCTTCCGCCCGAAGCACTTGCATTTTATTCCGAAACCACCAGTTTCAGAGCAGCAGGGGCTGGAAAAGTCACCAAAGAACTTTCACAAGAAGTGGTTGAAAGAGTCTCGAAAGAGATTGCAGGAGAAGTTTCACAAGCAGTTTCACAAAAGATAGGCAAAAATGTTACGGAAGCAGTAGCCCAGAAAACTTCAAAGGAAGTCATGCAACAAGCCTACAAAAATGTTCAAGAACGAGCCATCAAGAAAAACGGCAAAGAACTTTCAGGTGCTGCCTTAACTTCAGCACTCAAAAAAGAAGCCAAAAATCTGGCTACTGAAAGTTTGGAAGCCTCATCCAAAAAGGTAGCCAAAACAACTGCGAAAACAACTGGTAAAAAGACTACAAAAAAGGGAGCCCAGAAAGAGGCTCGTGAAACGGCTGTTGAGCGATACGCTAAACACGCCACTACAAAGGGACTTATAGCCGCTACTGCTTTTGGAATCTTGAAAGTTCCTGCGGAAGCCCTTGCAGATGTTATCGGTGATACTGCTGACACATTTTTAGGCAACGATTGTAACCGTGAAGACACCGAAGAAAAATACCCAGACGAATCTTCAGAACAAATTGATGCTCGCATGGAAGCCTGTGAAGCCGAAGGTTTCAAGAGAACCATGATGCTTGGAGCAGCAGGTCTTGGAATTGTGGGAATCTTGGGAGCATTGATTGTAACTCGATTAGTTCCTAAGAAAGAAAC
>Ga0098054_1000485_pt1 | contig 24574 bp, 20 predicted proteins | sample 16_taG_FD_75048 | JGI IMG/M metagenome (GOLD analysis project Ga0098054, IMG submission 75048) | Marine viral communities from the Subarctic Pacific Ocean - 16_ETSP_OMZ_AT15313 metaG | ecosystem: Environmental > Aquatic > Marine > Oceanic | place: Pacific Ocean | collected 2015-01-18
ACAAGCTCAAATGCTCACGCCGCTTCGCAACACGATATGACAAAACCGCCGCAAGCTACCTCGGCTTCATTCAAATAGTTGCTGCTCGCCTCTGGGTCAGAAGTTTGTCAACATGACCTAGTTCCCTTACAACATCAGAGTGATTCCACCATCTGTCCCATTCGTCCCAGCGCTTGTTGCTGTTGAAGTCCCCACAAACAATTGTTTTAGCTGCGGCAATTTTGTCTTTGTGGATTTGTAGATATTTCCAGAACTGCCCTATGTAGGCGAAATTTGGCGAGTTGGCTTGCTTGGTCCAGACACCTAGCAAGTTGAAATCATCATTGATGCGGCAAGGTAGAAACAGCTCAAGAGCGTTGCTGTCCCAATCGAGCCTCTCCAGGCTGATTCCGGGGCGTGCAAAAATTCCTATTCCCCTGTGCTTGTTTTTGCCAGTCCACAGGAAATTGTTTGTCCAGCCGGAATATGATCCGGCGGAATGCAACGGGTCGCCGCATTCTTGGATAACGGCGATGTCAGCCGCAAGGCTTTCGACCAGTTGAAACTTTCTCCCGAATCCGCCGTTGCAGTTCCAGCTGACAATTCTCATGACTTCGGTTGTTCAAAGGTTTCTATGCTCAATGTAAAGCTTAATAGGCTTGCGTGTTTTTTCATATAGTAAGAATTCTCTGCAGCCGGTCATTCATTTTCCTGTCGTGTTGAAAATTGGTTTCCATCTCCCCAAAAACAAAATCCGCCGCCCCCGGATGATCCGGGGACGGCGCATATCGTGAGGCTCTGAAGGCCGGTCGGCCAGAGCCCATCAGGCTTTCAAATCAAACCTGTCCGCATTCATCACCTTGACCCAGGCGGCCACGAAGTCCTTCACGAACTTCTCCTCCGCGTCGTCCTGCGCATAGACTTCCGCGTAAGCCCGCAGGATCGAGTTGGAGCCGAAGACGAGGTCGATGCGGGTTGCCGTCCACTTCACCGCGCCGCTCTTGCGGTCTCGCAGTTCGTAGAGGTTTTTCTCCTTCGGCGTCCACGCGTTCCCCATGTCGGTCAGGTTGACGAAGAAGTCGTTCGTCAGCGCGCCTTCGCGGTCCGTGAAGACGCCGTGCTTCGTTTGCCCATGATTGGCGCCGATGACGCGCAGGCCGCCGACGAGCACCGTCATTTCCGGCGCGGTGAGCCCCATGAGCTGCGTGCGGTCGAGCATCAGCTCTTCGGCGCTCGCGGCATAGTCTTCCTTCAGCCAGTTGCGGTAGCCGTCATGGATGGGTTCCAGCACGTCGAAGGAGGCGGCATCCGTCATCTCGTCGGTCGCGTCGCCGCGGCCGGGGGCGAAGGGCACCTCGATGTCGAAGCCGGCCGCTTTCGCCGCCTTCTCGACGCCGGCATTGCCCGCAAGCACGATGGTATCCGCCACGCTCGCGCCGGCCGCCTTCGCGATCGGTTCGAGCACGGACAGCACCTTCTTCAGGCGCTCGGGCTCGTTGCCTGCCCAGTCCTTCTGGGGTGCGAGCCGGATGCGCGCGCCGTTCGCGCCGCCGCGCATGTCGGAGCCACGGAACGTGCGGGCGCTGTCCCAGGCGGTCGCGACGAGTTCGGCCGTCGAGAGACCGCTCGCCGCGATCTTCGCCTTCACCGCGTTCACGTCGTAGTCCGTGCGCCCGGCCGGAACGGGGTCCTGCCAGATCAGGTCTTCCTTCGGCACGTCGGGGCCGATGTAGCGCACCTTCGGGCCCATGTCGCGATGGGTGAGCTTGAACCAGGCGCGGGCGAAGGTGTCCCTGAAATATTCGGGATCGGCCATGAACTTCCGGCAGATCGCGTTGTAGATCGGGTCCACCTTCATCGCCATGTCGGCGTCGGTCATCATCGGGTTGTGACGGACGGACGGGTTGCTCGCGTCGACGGGCTTGTCCTCTTCCTTGATGTCGACCGGTTCCCACTGCCAGGCGCCGGCGGGCGATTTCCGCAGCTCCCATTCATGGCCGAAGAGCATGTCGAAGAAGCCCATGTCGAACTTTGTCGGATGGGTCGTCCATGCGCCTTCGAGACCGGAGGTCACGGTGTGGCTCGCGAGGCCTTCCTGCTTCGGATTGATCCAGCCGAGGCCCTGCGTTTCGGGCCCCGCGCTTTCCGGGTCGGCGCCGAGGAGCACGGCATCGCCATTGCCATGCGTCTTGCCGACGGTGTGGCCGCCCGCCGTCAGCGCGGCGGTTTCCTCGTCGTTCATCGCCATGCGCGCGAAGGTCTCGCGCACTTCATATGCCGTCCTTTGCGGATCGGGCTTGCCGCCCACGCCTTCCGGGTTCACATAGATGAGGCCCATCTGCACGGCGGCCAGCGGGTTGGCGAGCGATTTCGCGTCCTCGTCGCTCGCATAGCGTTCGCGGCCGAGCCATTCCTTTTCCGAGCCCCAGTAGACGTCCTTTTCCGGGTGCCAGATGTCCTCGCGGCCGAAGCCGAAGCCGAAGGTCTTCAGGCCCATGGATTCATAGGCGATGTTGCCGGCCAGGATGATGAGGTCGGCCCAGCTCACCTTGTTGCCGTACTTCTTCTTCACCGGCCAGAGCAGGCGCCGCGCCTTGTCGAGGTTCACATTGTCCGGCCAGGAATTGAGGGGGGCGAAGCGCTGGTTGCCGGTGCCGCCGCCGCCGCGCCCGTCGGCGAGGCGGTAGGAGCCCGCCGCGTGCCAGGCCATGCGGATCATCAAGCCGCCGTAATGGCCCCAGTCGGCGGGCCACCAGGCCTGGCTGTCCGTCATCAGCGCGTGGAGGTCCTTCTTCAGCGCCTCCACGTCGAGCTTCTTCAGCTCCTCGCGATAGTCGAAGTCCTGTCCCAGCGGATCGGTCTTGGTGTCGTGCTGGTGGAGAATGTCGAGATTGAGGGCGTTCGGCCACCATTCCATGTTCGTGGTCCCTGCCGACATGGTGGTGGCGCTGCCATGCATGACCGGGCATTTGCCGCCGGTTGAGGGTTTCCGGGCCGTGCTCATCTGGTTGGCTCCTCTTGCTGCCTTGGATTGACTTAATTTAGAATTATAATAATTCCAAAGTAACATACGCTACCGAAAAAGCAAGCCCTTGCCACGCTATTGCGCGCGGGCAGCGTCAGCCTTGATGGAAAACAAAAAGGCCCCCGGAGAACGGGGGCTTTTGCGGGGAGGGATGCAAGGGCCGTCATCCGCCCTTCCGCCGGAACCCCATGTTGAAACTGATCGAGACTCGGAAGTCCTCGCTCCGGTTCGGCTGAACGGAATGCTGCAGCCAGCCGGGGAAGATCAGCAGCAGACCCTCCTTGCCCTGGTATTCCATCGCCTGGCTGTTGATGCGGGTGCGCTCCTTCACGGGGAAGGTGCACATCACGCGCTCGCGCACGGGGTCGTAGAACTCGATATTGCCGCTCCCCTCCGGCACCTTCGCGTAATAGGCGCCGGACAGCAGCGAGTTCGGATGCACATGCGCCTTGTTGAAGTCGCCGGGTCCGTTCTTGTTCAGCCACATTTCCTGAAAGAAAAGCTCGAAGTGGTCGAAATCGAACGCGAGCTGCGTCGCGCAGCCCGCGACCGCGTTGCCGATGATGCGGCGAATCTCGCCGAGCGCGGGCATGGCGTGGAGGTTCGCCGTGCTGTGCCAGCCGCCGACATTGGAGCGCGTGATCGCACGGCCCTTCGCCTCCAGTTCCTCCATAACGGAGAGAATATGCGCGTTGATGCGCTCATGGTCCGGCACCCGGCGCGACCAGACCGGCGAGGGGAACCATGTCTCGGGCGTGAAGCGGCGGCGCTTTTCGGCGGCGGGATCGGCCGCATCGGCGGCGGGCGCCACTTCCTTCAGCTCGGGCGGCGCGGCTTTCGCGGCGCTCTTCGTTTCGGTCTTCCGGGCCGTTTTTGCCGTGCGTGTCATTCGGAGATCCTCCCCGCGCGCGCGCAGATGAATGCGGAAATGGAGGCAACTCGTGTCGAGAATCGTGTGTTGGCCATGCTGCAATCTGTCTCCGTTGCAGGCGGTTGTATCCGGCGCGGGGCCGGTCACCGCCGCGTGATTTGCGAAGCATAGCGAAGCTCCCGCGGGCGCAACGCGCTATCGCATCCGAATGGAAGGAAACGAATTCGCGATGACGGAGAAACCGAAAAAGGGTGCGCCCAACGTGACCGAGATGAAACCCGCCCAACAGAAACCGGCGGAGAAGAAGCCGACGCAGATTTCCTGCTCGCGCGGGCTTCACAGTTTCATGGAGCGCAACAGGCTGAGCTTCGGCTTCACCTCCTATCAGAGCGGCCGGCTCTATCTCGTCGGCCGCCTGCCCCGGGGCAAGGTCAGTTTCCACGAGCGTCACTTCGTTCATGCGATGGGTGTAGCGGCGACGCCGCAACGCCTCTATCTCGCGGGCCAGCACCAGATATGGCGGCTCGAAAACGTGCTCCGCGAAGGCCAGACGCTGGACGGCTTTGACCGCAACTACGTGCCGCGCAACGCGCAGACGACGGGCGACCTCGATGCGCATGAGCTCGGTGTCGAAAAGGGCGGCCGCGTCATCTTCGTCAACACGAAGTTCTCCTGCCTCGCGACGTTCAGCCTCACCCACAGTTTCAGGCCGATCTGGAAGCCGCCCTTCATCTCGCGACTCGCGCCTGAAGACCGCTGCCATCTGAACGGGCTCGCCATGGCCGATGGCGAGGCGCGCTACGTCACGGCGGTCTGCCGCAGCGATGTGATCACGGGCTGGCGCGACCGGCGCGCATCCGGCGGCTTCGTCATGGATGTCCGCGACGATCGCATGGTGACCGAAGAGCTTTCCATGCCGCATTCGCCGCGGCTGCATGACGGCTCCCTTTATGTGCTCAATTCCGGGCGAGGCGAGCTTTGCCGCGTCGACGAGCAGACCGGCAAGCGCGAGGTCATCACCTTCCTGCCGGGATTTGCGCGCGGCCTCGGCTTTCACGGGCCTTACGCCTTTGTCGGCCTGTCGCTCCCGCGCGACGGCAGCTTCTCCGGTCTCGAGCTCGACGACGAGCTTGCCAAACGCGATGCCGATCCCTGGTGCGGCGTGCAGATCGTCGACATGCGCAATGGCGATATCGTCGAATGGATCAGGCTCAAGGGCGAGGTGCGCGAACTGTTCGATGTCTTCGTGCTGCCGGGTGTCACCTGCCCCAAGGCGACGGGGCTTCTCGATGGATCGATTCGCAGCGAAATCTCGATCGAGAACTGGGCGCCGCAGGATCTGCGTAGCGCGGGGGAGCAAGCGGAAAAGGCGCCCGCAAAGGAAGCGGTGGCCTGAAAAGCGCGCGGACGGTGTCCCCCCGCCGTCCGCGCCGCTCCTGAACTTCGTCCGTTTCGCGTGCCGGTTTGAATCGATTTTCAATACTTCGCTAAGATTTCAGAACCCTCATTTCCGCGTTTTCCCTGCCTTTCTCCCGAAAAACCCATCTGCCTATGGATTGACTCCGTTAACGCGCGGAATTCATCCGCAATGGTGCGAAAGCGCCCGCCTATTTGGCTTAGACTCAAGTGGAGCGCCTTTTTCCGCTCGCGCAGTCTGGCTCCCGAATTGACTCTTTTTGGGGGCCCCCGATGACGAAGCGAAACAGCGAAAAGAACACCGGCAAGGTGCGGAGCGAGGAGCAGACGCTGCTCACCTCCGCCTACAGTTATTATGGCGGCGTCGTTCGAACGAGTGGGCGGGCCACAACGGCCGGCGGTGTGCGGCGTGTCTTTGCGGCCGCGCTTCTTTCCGGCGCGTCGATCGTGGCGGTTGGTCTTGCCGGCGCGGGGCCTGCAAGAGCGGGTAACTGTCTGCCGCAGGCCGGCGACGGCACGCAGATCCTCTGCATCGGCACTTTCGACGATACGATCGACATCGACGTGGAGGACGTCACCGTCATTCTCGGCGAAGGTTCGTTTGTCGATACCACGAACAACGAAGCGGACTGGTGGGGCGACAATGCCGGCATCGTCGTCAACGGCTATGGCAATCAGACAGTCGTCAATGACGGCACGGTGCTGACGGGGGACTACTTCGACGAATATGGCGAGCATCACGGCATCGCCGCCTTCGCCTCCGAAGGCTATGACGCCCGCGCCGAAAACAGTTCGACCGGTATCATCGGCACGACGAGTGAGGATTCCTACGGCGTCTACGCGGCGACGGAATGGGGCTGGTACGGCACGGCAACGGCGGTCAATGCGGGCTCGGTTTCCACAACCGGCGACGGCAGCATTGGCGTCCATGCCGACGGCAAGTATGCCAATGTCGAGAACACCGGCCTCGTCTTCACGGGCGGTGAGGACGCGCACGGCCTCTACGCCTACGGCAAATACGAAGTCTATGCCTACAATTCGGGCGAGGTCGAAACGGAAGGCGACTATTCCGACGGCATCCGCGCCGTCGCCGAGAATAACTACGGGCCATCCGAAGGCGACGTCGAAATCGTCAATGCGGAGGACGGCATCGTCCGCACCTCGGGCGAGTATTCGGACGGCATCTACGGGCGCGGCGACAGTGTCAGCGTAACGAATGACGGCTCGGTCGTCGCCTATGGCGAATACGCCGACGGCGTCGATATCAGGGGCTATTCGGCCTCCGTGACCAACAGCGGCAGCATCAAGACCTATGGCTACGACACGGATGCCGTCCGGGCCGAATCCTATGGTTATGACACCACGACGATCGTCAACACCGGCGTCATCGCATCTTATGGCGAGGATTCGGGCGGCATCGAAGCCTCCGGCCCGATCGTCCGCGTCACCAACGACGTCGTTATTGTGGACGAGGAAGTCGTCGCGACCGGTCTGATCTATTCGGCCGAAGACAGGGCGATCGACATCGACGAGTCGGATGCCGCCTATCTCTACAACAACGGTTCGATCGTCGGCAATGTCGACATCGACGTCGACGAATACGCCCTGGTCGACAACAGCGGCTCCATCGTCTCGGATCGCTACGACGAGACGACCCTGTCGATCTATGTCGATGAAGGCAATGCCTATTTCATCAACCGCGAGGGCGGCACGGTCACGGCCACGGAGGACTATTCCGATGCCGTATATGTGTATGCCGAGAATGGCTTTGCCGATCTGCGCAACTACGGCTCGATCTCGACCGGCCGCACCTACACCAACGAATTCGACACCTATGTCTATGGCGACTTCGCCACTGCGGCTTACGCCTATGGCGAGGACGGTGCGCTCGTGCTGAGCACGGGCTCCGTCACGACCGTCGGCGAGGGCTCCGACGCGCTTTATGCAACTTCGGAATACGGCGTTGCCCAGGCGCTCAACACCGGCAGCGTGCAGACTTCCGGTGACGAGTCTTATGGCGTCGCTGCCTATGCGGGCGGCGAGGAGGTCATCACAGGCTACGACGTCTACGACAATCCGATCTTCCAGGAATATGGCGGCGACGCGATCGCCGGCAATGCCGGCACGGTCCAGACGGCGGGCGACGATGCCTATGGCGTCGCGGCCGTCGCGAAATATGGCGATGCCTTTGCCTATAACGTGCTCGGCGGCTCCATTGTCACGAGCGGTCAGGGCGCCCACGGCCTCGTTGCCGCCACGGGCACGGAGTTCGGCGATATCCATGACTACTCGAATGGCGAGGGCGGCGCTGCGGTCGCGATCAACAGTTTCCCTGGCCAGTACTTCGAGGAAGGCTTCTATTTCTACGGCGACGAAGGCCATGTCTCCGTCACGGATTTCGTCGATGCGGGAGGCTTCGAACCCGCCGGCTTCCGCTCGACCATCGTCACCACGGGCGACTACGCCTCTGGCGTTCTCGCCGTCGCGGGCGGGGACGAGCAGGCGCTTGCCGGCAATTTCTACGGCGATGTGACGACCGGCACGATGGACGAATATGGCAACGCAACCAGCGGCACCTATTCCTATGGCGTTGCGGCCTTCTCCTCGGAGGGCGATGCCCTTGCCTTCAACAAGTATCATGCCACCATCGTCACACATGGCGGCAACGCGGATGCGCTGCGCGCGGAGGCAGACGAAGAAGACGCATATGCGGTCAACTGGTCTTATTCGTCGATTACGACCCATGGCGAGTATGCGGCCGGTGTCGTCGCGGACAGCGACGAGGGCGATGCCTGGGCGGGCAACAAATATGCGTCCAGCATCGTCACACATGGCGACGGCTCTATCGGCCTGGGTGCCTTCAACGAAGGCGACGAGTACAGCGATGCCGATGCCCGCGCCTACAATACCGGTTCGAGCATCCTCACCTATGGCGAGTATGCGTCGGGCATGGTCGTGTCCTCCGATGAAGGCGACGTCACTGCCGGCAATGCAACGGACACGAACGACTACGACGAGGTGCTCGATGCGAGGATCGAGACCTATGGCGACGAAGCTCATGGCATCGACGCCGATGCAGACGACGGATCGGCCTATGTCTACAACAACGGCACCGTCGTCACGCATGGCGATTACGCTTACGGCGCGACGGTCTTCGGCGACACGGCCGAACTCCGGAACTACGGCACGATCCGCACCTATGGCTACGACTCGGACGGCGTCCGCATCTCCTCGGAGAGCATCGACACGACGACCGTCATCAATGGTGGCCTCATCAAGGTGACCGGCGAGGACGCGCGGGGCATCTACGCCTCCGGTCCCACGGTCAACATCACCAATCTCGAAGACGGTGAAGTCTACTCCTACGACAGCGACGCGATCTTCGTGGAATATGCCGAGTACGCGACCGTAGTGAACCACGGCACCGTCACCTCGTACGGCGCCGACGGCATCGACATTCAGGACGTGAACGAGGTTGCCGTCGTGAACTACGGCACGATCTCCGTCGTCGAATCCGGTATCGAGATCGACAATGCGGACGATGTCTCGATAAGCAACTACGGTTCGATCACCGGCCGTGTAGACGTGTCCGAAGGCGATGACATCTACTTCCTTAATGACGAGGATGCGGAAGTCATCGTCGTCGCCGACAACACCGACGAGAACGGCGGCGTCTATCTCCAGGCCTATGACGAAGTTGAGATGGTGAACCGGGGCAGCATAGACGTCGCGGGCGACTACACGCCGGGCGTCCATCTTCGCGGCAGCACCGCCTCGCTCGACAATAGCGGTACGATCGAAACCTCCGGCGACTACAGCCATGCGGTCATCGTCAACTCCGGGGGCTTCGCCACGACGACGATCTACAACTCCGGCACGATCGAGGCGGCCGGCGATTATGCCGATGCCATCCGGGCGAGCGGTCCCACCGTCAACATCACCAACACCGAAGACGGCGTCATCTTGTCGGCCGACGGTGCGGGTATCTACGCCTACGACACGCGATACGTCACCATCGCCAACGACGGCGAGATCACGGGCGACGTGCTGGTCGCGGCGAACAGCTTCTATGAGTACACCGCCACGGTCGAGATCACTCATACGGGCTCCATCGACGGCGGCATCGGCACCTCGCTCGGCGACAGCGACGATACGATCCTCGTCGATGGCGGCACGGTGACGGGGGCGATCTATACCGGCGACGGCATCGACGAGGTGACGGTTTCCGGTTCCGGCGTCCAGCTCGGTCTCGGCATCCATGCGACCGAGAGCGGTATCGAGCCGCTGGGAGTTCCCACCTATGACAGCGCCTATCTCACTTTCGAGCACGACGATACGATCACGCTCGATGACGGCATCGAGGGCTGGGCCATCTCCCACTTCGATACGGTCGATATCGACAGCGGTACGCTGGTGCTCGACGGGTTCGGTATTCATACGAGCTATGGCGAAGGCACGGTCAGCGTCGCCGACGGGGCCACGCTCGGCGTGACGGATGAAGGCGTCTATGTGGAGGCAAGCGAGGTCTCGATCTCCGGCACGCTCGACATCGCGCTTGGCGGCTACTTCGACGTCTCGGGAGACGTTGTCTTCAACGAGGGTAGCACCTTCGGCACCGATCTCTCCTCGGGCGGCGCCGGTGTCGTCTACGGCAACACGATCACCTTCTCGGAGGGTTCGACCATAGACGTCGATGTCGTGAGCGGTCTCTCCGGCGTGGTCGGCAGCGACATTCTGATCGCCTCGGCCTCGAGCGAGAACGGCGTCACCGATTACGGCGCCACCGTCGAGGACAACACCATCCTCTTCGACTTCCTGAAGGTGATGGACGACGAGGTCGTGGAGACCGGCTCGGCGAACGATCTCTTCCTGCGCGTCCAGCTCGCGGAAACGGCGGAAGATACCGAGATCGGCGACGATGGCAGCGTGAATCTCGTGGACCTCGCCCAGGCGATCGACGAGTACATCGCGACCCAGCCCATCGATAGCCCCCTCACGCTCTGGCTCGCCCAGTTCGAGACGGAAGAGGAACAGCGCGCAGCGCTGCTCCAGGCCGTCGAGGACACGCTGCCTTCCGAAAGCGAGGCCGAAGGCACGAGCACCATCGCCTCCACCGATCTCATCTTCGACATGATCATGGACCGGATATCGGGCGGCGGTTTCACCATCGCGCAGGGCGGTGGCGATACGGGTCTTGCCGCGGGTGACGAGATGCTCGGCGGCGACGGCGAGTGGGCGCTCTGGGGACGGGTCGGCGGCCTCAAGGCCGAATACACGCCCTCCGGCGTCAATGGCTTCGATACGGATATGTGGGGCCTGACCGGTGGTGTCGACGGCAAGGTTGCGGAGAACACCCGCGTCGGCCTCAGCGTCTACTACACCTCGTCCGACATCGACGAGAACGGCCCGGGGGCGAACTCGACCACCACGGTCGACGGCTATGGCGCCGTTGCCTATCTGAGCTACCGCCCCGGCGCCTGGTACGTCAACGGCTCGCTCGGCTACGGCCTCAACAACTATGACAGCTCGCGCCGCTCGCTCGGCGGCGTGAACGTCGCGGATTACGACGGCACGCAGTTCGCGGCGCGCACAGAGGTCGGCCACATGTTCACCTCCGGCCAGTGGGACGTCACACCCAATGTGGGGCTCCGCTACAATCTGGTCGATGTGGACGCCTATACGGAAACGGGTCCGCTGCCGACAAGCGTCAACGGGCGCACCATCGAGTCGCTGCGCGCAGTTGGCGGTGTCAATCTCCGCTACACGGCGGAGCTCGAAGGCGGCTCCAAGCTCATCCCCGAGCTTGGCGTGAAGGTGCTCGGCGAACTTGCCGATCCCGACGAGGCGACCACGGGCAGCGTGGTCGGCGGCGGTGCCTTCGTCACACAGACGACGCCGCGCGACGACGTCTCCTACGGCGTCCTTGGCGGTCTCACCTTCGAAGGGTCGAACGGGGTCACGCTGCGCGTCACCTATGACGGCGAGTTCCAGAGCGACTACGACGAGCAGAGCCTCTCGGCGGCGATCCGAATCGCCTTCTGAGGATCGGCGTCCCTCAAACTTGAATGGCGCCCCGGGGATAACCTGGGCGCCATTTTTTTGTCCGGATTGGTGCGGGCAACTTGTCCCCGCTTTCGGTGGCGAGGTCTTGCTCAAGAAAAAGCCCGGCCGGAGCCGGGCTTGTCTTTGTGACGTTACGATGACATTTCAGTGACAGTCGGGCCTTTTCAGCGCGGGATATCCCCATAGGCGAGCGTCGTGCCGTCCGCCGCGTTCACGCAGCGGGCGGGTCCATCGGGCCTTGCCTGGCAGAGATAAAGCGCGTTGTTGCGCTCGATCCAGATGCCGCCCTGCGGGTTCGGCATCAACCCGTTGCCGCCCGATCCCGTGAGCGCGGAAACGACGATCGCAATGGCGATCAGCGTTCCCGATGCCACCACGGCATAGGAGAGATGGGTGTCGGACCGCGTTTCGCGGCCGCTGGCGGGATTATTCATTCCGTGTACCTCCTTTTTATTACAGGCGAATGTGAGGGAACCAGACAACGCGGTGCTGAAAGCCTTGCGGCGTATATCCGATGAGCGTCAGGCCGGACTTGCCGACAGGTGTCGGTCCGAGTTTCGGCGATTGGTAGATGGCCGCCATGCCGCAAAGCTTTTCGTCGGGATGCTCGAGCGCCCATGCTTCCAGCGTGTCGCGGCAGTTGATCGCGAGTCCGATCGCGATTTCCTGTTGCTCATAGTCGGGAAGGGTGAAGACGCGCAGATAGCCGAAGAGCCTGTTCCGCAGAGGCCGGCACGGCTTTATCTCGACGGTCGAAATGCCGGCAACGGCGTCTCCGTCATAGGCGAGGCAGCAGATTTCGGACGCCCGCTCCTCCGGCGATACGCCCTCGGGCATCGCATCGTATGCGCGCCATGTGGCGATGGCGTCCTTTTCGATTTTTACGTCGCGCTTCCGCCATCCGGAAACGTAAGTGATTTCGCTCATCTCGCCTCCCGTTGCGACTCGTATCGGTCGTTGCAGCGGGTTGCATTATTCAGGGAGACAGCATCTTCCCGCGAGCGGGGATCGAACCCTTTTGGAGGGATCGTCCGTGGCCGGAGGGGCTCCGGCCGGCGGCGGAGCGATCGTCACTCCGCCGGGCTCGTTTCCTGTCTCGCCTGCCGTTCCGGTTCCCGGCACCTGCACATGGATCACTTCGCGCGTGTGGTCGTCGAAGAATATCCATGAAGGTCCGAGCCCGGCACCGACTTCTTGCAGTTACAGAGGCTTAGCGGTTTATGTCCGGGTGCCGGCCTTCAGGCCCTCGATCAGGTCGAGCGGCATGGGGAAGACGATGGTGTTCGATTTGTCGCCCGCGATGTCGTGGAGGGCGGCGAAATAGCGAAGCTGCATCGCGCGGGGATCGGCGCCGAGAATACGTCCGGCTTCCACAAGCTTCTCTGCTGCCTGTTGTTCGCCTTCGGCATTAATGATCTTCGCGCGGCGGAATCGTTCGGCCTCGGCCTGCCTGGCGATCGCGCGCACCATGCTCTCGTCGATGTCGACATGCTTGATCTCGACATTGGCAACCTTGATGCCCCACGCGTCCGTCTGCTCGTCGAGGATTGCCTGAATATCCGCGTTGAGCTTGTCGCGCTCGGCCAGCATCTCGTCGAGCTCGTGCTTGCCGAGAACGGAGCGAAGCGTCGTTTGCGCCAGCTGGCTTGTTGCCTCCATGTAATTCTCGACCTGCAGGATCGCGCGTTCCGGGTCCACGATGCGGAAATAGAGCACCGCGTTTACCTTCACCGACACATTGTCGCGCGAGATCACATCCTGCGTCGGCACGTCCTCGACGAAAGTTCTGAGGTCGACGCGCACCATCTGCTGGATCACGGGGATCAGGATGATGAAGCCAGGCCCCGCGATGCGGGTGTAGCGGCCGAGCGTGAAGACGACGCCTCGCTCGTATTCGCGCAGGATGCGGATCGCGGAAGCGAAGAAGGCAACGATGAGCACCGCCGCCAGAACGTAGAATGCCAGACCTCCCATGGTGGGCGCTCCTTCCTTGTGGATTGGATGCCGGCCGCCGCGCGGCTCAGCTCACGACGAGCGTCAGCCCGTCCATCTTCTCGATGTGTACTGTCGATTGCGGTGCGAGGTCCGCCGGCCCGCGCGCGTGCCAGCGTTCGCCATGGACATGAACGTATCCTTCGCCGTTGGCCCATTCGAGAACGTGCGCCTCCGCGCCTCGCAATTCCTCGGCACCCGTTGCGACCGGCCGGCGCATCGCACGCCAGGTGTATCCGACGAGAAAAATCAGGAGGGCGGCGCTTGCGAGTGCGGTCATCCCGATGGTCCACCAGGAAAGCTGGAACTCGGGGCTGTCGCTGTCGACGAGAATGGCGGCGCCGAAAATGAATGCGATCAGGCCGCCGAATCCGACAATGCCGAATGTCGGCGTAAAGGCCTCGACCATCATCAGCACGAGGCCGAACACGATGAGTGCCGCGCCCGTATAGTCGAGCGGTAACTGGTTCAGCGCATAGAGGCCGAGCAACAGGCAGATTGCGCCGAGAATACCCGGACCGAAGCTGCCAGGATTGGAGAGTTCGAAAATGATGCCGTAGACACCGATCATCATGAGCAGGAAGGCAACATTCGGATTGCTGATGAGCGCCAGAAGTTCGGTCATGAAGCCCGGCTCCAGATGCTCGATCCGCGCGTCGGCCGTCGACAACGTGACCGGCTTGCCGTTAGCGAGAACTTCGCGTCCGTCCATCTTGCTCAGAAGATCTTCGAGACTTGGCGCAACAAGTTCGACCACGCCGAGTTCCTGTGCCTTCCTTGCGCCGATGCTTTCGCCTTCGCGCACGGCTGCTTCGGCCCATTCGGCATTGCGGCCATGCGCTTCGGCAAGGCTCACGATAAGTGCGACGGCATCGTTCGTCGCCTTTTTCGAGAGGGCCTGCTCGTTGGAGGGGGTGCCGCCTTCGTCGCCTTTCTCTTCCTGTCCTGGCGGTTGCTGTGGCGTACCCGGCATGCCGCCCATCGTCACGGGCGTGGCGGCGCCGATATTCGTTCCCGGCGCCATCGCGGCTATGCCCGTTGCATAGATGATGTAGGTGCCTGCGCTGGCAGCGTGGCCGCCGCCCGGCCAGACATAACCTGCTACGGGCACCTCCGATGCGAGGATGTCGCTCACGATGTCGCGTGTCGATGTGACGAGACCGCCCGGCGTGTCGATCCGGAGAACGAGAACGTCCGCGCGGCGCTCTTCGGCAGTCTCGATCGCCATCGCGATCTGGCGCGCGGTGGCGGGGCCGATCGCGCCGTCGATCGTCGAGACGAGCGCGAGCGCTGGCGAGGCATCTTCCGCCTCAGGCGCGCTCGTTTGAGAAAGGCTGTAGCCTGGCAGCATGGCGCCAACGATCGCCAATGTCGCATAGAGCACGGATCGCATCGCGCGGTTCATTCGGCGCCCTCCCTTGGTCCGGTGCCAGTCTCGCGGTTGCGTCCACAGTCTGCCAAAGCTTCTGGCTCATTGCCATGCTTTCCGTATTGGAGCGCCGCCACCCCTTGCCCGCCGCGCCCGCCGCTCCATCTTCCTGCGGGAGACACAAGCCGGCCCGATACGGAACAAAGGGAGGCATCCGCCAATGTCAGAGCATGTCTACAGGGTAATAGAGGTTGTCGGCTCTTCGCCCGAAAGCATCGAAGGCGCCATCGGCAACGCCATCGAGAAGGCAAGCAAGACACTCAGGGAGCTGCGCTGGTTCGAGGTAGCGGAAACGCGCGGACATGTGGAGAACGGCAAGGTCGGTCACTATCAGGTAAAGCTGAAGCTGGCCTTCACGCTGGAGTGACACGAAACCGACATAGCGACCCTTTGTCTCTGGATCCGCCTGTCGAGTTCCCTCGCGCCTTCGGCTAGTCTGGCGCAGACGAGACCTTGAGCGGAGAACATTCCGATGGAAGACGCGCGGAGCCATTCCCGCGTCAGGCGCAAGATGCATGCCGGTTCAGGCAGCGACGGCGCATGCGAGATCCATGTCAAACATGACGCGGTGCCCGGCCGTGTAAGGCTCGCTGTCCCGCGTCTCTATCGTTCGCGAAAGGTCAAGGCGGTACTTGAGCACGGCCTCTCCCGCGACGCCGCCATACGCGGTCTTGCTGCTGACATCCGGACTGGCACTCTTCTTGTCGAGTTCGATCCAGCACTTGAGCACGCCGAGATTGCGGGTCGCGTCGAGTACCTTCTCATGGGAAAGAGCAGCCCTCCTGCCGCTCGCTCCGGTGACGAGGAAATATCGCCTGCCTCCGCGGACTCGGACTGGCACGTCCGTGAGTTCGAAGAGATCCTCGCGTTGTTCGAAAGCGGGCGCCAAGGTCTCGCGGCGGAGGCGGCGGCGGCGCGGCTCGCGCGCTTTGGGCCGAACGAGGTTCCCGTCGCCGGCCCGAGGTCTGAGCTCGCGATGCTTCTCGATCAGTTCAAAAGTCTACCGGTAGCGCTCCTCGGCGGTTCCTCGCTGATTTCCCTCGGCACGGGCAGTCCGCTCGATGCGCTGGTTACGCTCGGCGTCGTTGCCGCGAATGGCGGCATCGGGTACGCGATGGAAACGGGGGCGGAGAAGACCATCCGCGACATTACGGGCCAGGGCGAACACCGAGTACTGGTGCAGCGGGACGGCGTGGTCAGCGACATTCCCTCGCGAGAAGTCGTGCCCGGTGACATTCTCGTTCTGACGCCCGGCGCCTTCATCCGTGCAGACGCGCGCCTCGTCGAAGCCATCGGCCTCACGGTCGACGAATCCTCGCTCACCGGCGAAAGCTTGCCGGTCGCCAAATACGCAGGACGTCTGGACGATCCGCGCGCGCCAATCGGCGAGAGATCGAATTGCGTCTTCCGTGGTACGGTGGTCGATGGCGGCAGCGGCCTTGCCGTCGTGGTCGCGACGGGAGCGGCGACCGAAATCGGGCGCATCCAGGCGCTCACAGGCGAGGCGCATGCGCCACAGACGCCCATAGAGCGCGAGCTCGAAAGGATGGGGCGCCATCTTGTCCTTCTCTCACTCGGCGTGTGCGGCGGCGTCTTCGCGCTCGGTGTTGCACGCGGCCTCGGCACGATGCCGATGCTGAAAAGCGCAGTGGCGCTCGCCGTTGCCGCCGTGCCGGAAGGACTGCCAGCCATCGCCACCTCGACGCTCGCCATCGGTCTCAGGGAACTCAAGCGCAAGAACGTGCTCGTGCGCCGGCTCGACGCCGTCGAAGGTCTCGGCTCGCTCAATGTCCTCTGCTTCGACAAGACCGGAACGCTCACCCGAAACAGCATGACGGTCGAAAGTCTTTTCGTCGGTGGCCGGTCATGGCATCTCGGAGTCGACGGGTTCGGGACCGAAGACGGCAGGGCGGACCTTCGGCGCCACGAGATGAAGAAGTTCCTCGAAGTCGCTGCGCTCTGTTCGGAAGTGAAGATTGGAAATGGCGAAGGGGGACCGAGTTTCCAAGGCTCGCCGACCGAGACGGCGCTCGTCGATCTCGCCCTTCGCGGCGGTGTCGATGTGGCGGCGGTTCGTGCCGATAACCCGATTGACTGCGTCATCTATCGCACGGAGAAGCGCAAGTTCATGGTGTCGCTTCATCACAGGTTGTCGGAAGAGAAGATTTCCCTGGCCGTCAAGGGCAGCCCCGACCAGGTGCTGGAGCGGTGCCGGTTGATGGAAGTGGACGGAAGCTTTGCCGCTCTCACGGGCAAGGACCGCGAGACGATCCTTGCCGAGAACGAGAGACTGGCAGGCGAGGGGCTCCGCGTTCTCGGCCTCGCCTATAGTCACGACGCGGCCATCGATCCGGAAGAACCGCACGACCTTGTCTGGCTGGGGCTCGTCGCCATGAAGGATCCTCTGCGCGGCGGGATGGCGGACCTGATGGCAGAGTTCCACCGCGCGGGGATACGCACCGTCATGATCACGGGCGACCAGCCGGCGACGGCGCGGGCGATTGCGCGCGAGGTTGGACTTGCCGGGGGCGCGGAACCCGTCGTCGTCGATACCACGCGGCTCGACGGGCTGGACGACGAGGCCTTCAGGCGTGCTGTGGCCGAGGGCCACGTCTTCGCTCGCGTAAGCCCCGTGCGCAAGCTGGAGATCGTTCGCGCGCTGCAGGCAGGCGGCTGGCGCGTTGGCATGACGGGCGACGGCATCAATGACGGGCCGGCGCTCAGGGCGGCAGATGTCGGCATCGCCATGGGCCGCGACGGCGCGCAGTCCGCACGCGAGGTTGCCGACGTCGTCATCCGCGACGACGACCTCACCACGCTTGGAGCCGGTATCGCGCAGGGTCGTGCAATCTATGCCAATATTCGCAAGGCGATCCATTTCCTGCTTGCGACAAATCTGTCGGAGATCGGTGTCATTGCGGCGGAGACGCTGATACCGGCCGATCAACTCGAGTCGCCGATGGAAATCTTCTGGATAAATCTCGTCACCGACATTCTCCCTGCGATCGGTCTTGCGCTCGAAGCGCCGGAGCAGGGCATCATGTCCATACCGCCGCGTGATCCGGCTACGCCCATGTTCACGCCCGACTACTACCGCATGCTTGCCAGCGAAGCTGCGATCATCTCCGCCGCGGCGCTCGGCGCACATGGTTTCGGCCTCATGCGCTACGGACCGGGTCCGCGCACGCGCAGCCTCACCTTCTCGACGCTTGTGGGGGCGCAGCTCCTCCACGCGCTGTCTTGCCGTCATGACCGTTTTCACGGCGTGGGTGGCTCCGAACTTTTCGGCAATCCCCATCTGAACGCGACGCTCGCGGCTGCAGGCGTTCTCCAGATTCTGCCGCTTGCCGTACCGCCGCTCAGGCGGCTGCTCGGTCTCGCACCGGTGGGCGTTGTCGACGTTGCCGTCATCGGCGCGATGATGGCCACCTCCTTTGCAGGAAACGAATTTCTGCTGGCCCGCCGGACGACTGCAGACGGTACTTAGCGCTTCTTCCGCTTCTTTCCGTCTTTGGACCTTGCTTCGTCGAACGAAGCGGCGCGGAGCGCGTTCATCGCGTACCAGAAGGCGGTGAGGGCGGGCATCGCTACCCGGCCGCGCGCAAGCTGAACGGCGCCCACCGCGGCAAAAAGGAGAAAGCTTGCCGAGTTGATGTCGAGCGCGCCCTCCGAGTGTTGCCGAAGTCCCCGTTCGAGGTGCTTCATACGGGCGCGCAGTTCCTTCAGCATGTCGGGCGCGCGCTCGGCTTCTTCGAGGCTGAAGAGCCCCGCTGCCTTGGCCGCGACGGCGATGGCAGCGAAGTCGCCGCCGTGACGGATCAGCATTCCGGCCGTGAGCGGGTTTGCCTCCACGGCCTGCACGCCGGGAAGAGCCGCCGTCGCGGTGGCGAGGCGGTCGAAGGCGTCGCGATCTCGCCTCAGCTTGGGAAGGCGTAGCCGCGCTCGCTCCGCCGTGAGATGTTCGAGTATTGCCGGGAGGGGAGAGGCGTCTTTGTTTTCGGGTCCTTCGGGAGCGTCAGCTTTTTCCCTAGTTCCGCGCATTGCCTGTCCGGCCTTCGGCGAGCTCGGCTTCTGCCTCGGCATAGGCGTCCTCCACGATTTCGATCACTTCCGCAACGGCCTCGCTCATCCGCTCGGCGAGAATTGCCGCGGTCTTGGCGGCGGTCTTCGCAGCGGGCCTTGCGGCGCGGGCGAGGGCCGGCGCGACTGCAGGTCCGAAAACGACGGCGCCCGCTGCTGCGGCGCCGAGCGCAGCCAGACCGAAGAACACACGTGCAGACAAAGGATCCTCCTGTCTCTGGATAGGCCGGTGGCCTGTGAACGGGCCGTTCTCCGGAAGCCCAGTCTCCGTCATTGCCGGGCGGCTGTACAACAGGAAACGGTGTCGCGGACCGCGATGGACCGTCATGCCTCCGTCACGCGCCGATGAGGCGCAGCGCGTCGCGGTATTTCCGCGCTTTCTCCTCCCGCTCGTGCGCTGGCGCACTTCGCAGCGTGGCTTCAAGGTTGTCCCGCAGGTCCGCGACCTTCACCGCGTGTGCCAGCGGGTTTGCTGCGGCGCGGCGGGCGAAGTCGAGGTAGTCCTCGCCTTCGCGGCGTGTCAGCGCGTCAACCGCGGCAACGATCTCGGGCGGCGCGCCGGCCTGCGCCAGCCGCTCCAGGGTCCAGCCGTCCACATGCTCCACCACATCGTGCTGTGCGGCGGCGATCCGTTCTTTCTCTCCTGTCACGGACATGGTCACGCGCACCACATGAAAAATGTAAGGCTCGCCGGTCTTTCGGTCCCGCTCTCCCTCATGGGCCTCTGCGGCGAGTGCAATTGCTTGTTCCAGCGTGAGAGGCATGGCCGTTCCTTTGAGTGGCTGCCGCAAGGGAAGCGTGGATGCAGATCAAAACGCGTGAAGGAAACCGAGGTTCAATCTCGCTTGCGTTCTGCGGTTTGGCTACCCTTGCGCGAGCGAAAGCATCGGAAAAGAGGAGACGATCCATGGAACCCGTCAGGAAACTCAGCCGCTCGATCAAGGGGAAGGTCGCGCTCGTCACGGGTGCGGCGAGCGGCATGGGACGCGCCACCGCGCATGTCTTTGCGGATGAAGGCGCGAAGGTTGCCGTGATCGATCTGACGCAGGACCGGGTGGACGCGGTTGTGAAGGAGATCGAGGGAGCAGGCGGCGAAGCGGCAGGATGGGCGCTCGATGTCGCCGACGGGGAGGGCATTGTCCGCGTGGTGAAAGAGGTCGGGGAGCGCTTCGGCGGGCTCGACATCCTCGTCAACAATGCGGGCCTTGCGACTTTCCACGGGATCGGAGAGCCCGGATACGAAGACACATGGACGCTTGCGCTCGACGTGATGCTCACCGCGCATATGCGCTTCGTTCGTGCGGCGCTCCCAATGCTGAAAAAGTCGGGCGAGGGGCGGATCGTCAATGTGGCGTCGACGGAAGGGTTTGGCGCGACGCCAGGCAATTCGCCTTACGTGGCGGCGAAGCATGGCGTCATCGGCCTCACCCGCGCGCTTGCGGTCGAGCTTGGCCGCGAAGGTGTGACCGCGAATTGCATCTGTCCCGGCCCGATCCGCACCGGCATCACGGAAGGTATCCCGGACGAACACAAGGAAATATTCGCGAAGCGTCGCGTGCCGCTCCGGCGCTACGGCCTTCCCGAGGAGGTGGCGCATGTGACGCTCAGCGTTGTCCTTCCGGCCTCGTCCTATCTCAACGGCGTGGCGATCCCGGTCGATGGCGGCATGCTGGTCAAAAACGCCTGAGCCAGCGCGCAGCGCCTTCGCCTGCCGCGCGTCCCGTGGCGAGGCAGGCGGAAATCAGGTAGCCGCCGGTCGGTGCTTCCCAGTCGAGCATCTCTCCGGCGGCGAAGACGCCCGGACATTTCTTCAGCATGAAGCCTTCGTCGAGTTCGCCGAACGGGATACCGCCCGCAACGGAGATCGCTTCGGCGATGGGCCGCGGTCGCTCGAGCCTCAGAGGCAGACGCTTGATGGCGCGGGCGAGCGACGAGGGGTTCTCGAACGCCGCCTTGTCCGCCGCCTCCCGCAGCAAGGCGGCTTTCACGCCGTCTATATGCGCCTTCTTCCTCAGGTGATTTGCGATGGAACTCTTGCCGCGCGGCGTAGCGAGCGCCGTTTCGAGGCGGACGAGGTCCATGTCCGGCGCGAGATCGAGCGAGAGTGTCGCATATCCGTCGCGTTCTGTGGCGTCGCGAAGGGCGGCAGAGAGCGCATAGACCGCGCTCCCTTCGATGCCGTTCTCCGTCACCACGAAGTCGCCCTTCACGCTTTCCCCCGCAAAGCCGAGCGTCACGGATTTGACCGGCGCACCCGCGAAGCGCTCCTTCATGTGCTCGCTCCAGGCGACGTCGAAGCCGCAATTCGAAGGTCGGAAGGGTGCTATCTCCACGCCGCGCGCGGACAGAAACGGCGTCCAGCTTCCATCGGCGCCAAGGCGCGGCCAGCTTGCGCCGCCAAGCGCGAGCACGGTCGCGTCCGCCATGAAGGCAAGATCGCTACCGGGCGCGCTGAAGCGGAGCGCACCATCCTCCGTCCAGCCCTGCCATCTATGCCGCGCATGGAAGACGACACCGCTTTCGCCAAGCCGCCGGAGCCATGCCCGCAACAGGGGAGAGGCCTTCATCATGACGGGAAAGACACGGCCGGAGCTTCCCTGGAAGGTTTCGATCCCGAGTTCGGTAGCCCATGCCCTGATATCGTTTGGCGTGAAGGCTCTCAGCGCGGGCTCGAGTTGCTCGCGCGCCGCGCCAAAGCGGGTCAGGAAGCTTTCGATGTCCTCGCCATGCGTAATGTTGAGGCCGCTCTTGCCGGCGAGAAGGAATTTCCGGCCAAGCGAGGGCATGGCGTCGAAGAGATGTACCTCGGCGACAGGCGCAAGCCGCTCGGCCGCCATGAGGCCCGCCGGGCCGCCGCCGATAACCGCGGCGATGGGGCGCGGGGAGGATTTTCCGGGAGTGTCAGTCACGCGGGGAAGCTATCATCGTCCGCACCCGAAAGCAGTCAGGGAATGAAGAACGCGTGACCGAAATCTATGTCGATGCCGATGCCTGCCCGGTGAAGGAGGAGGTGGTGCGCGTCGCCGAGCGCCATGGCGTGCCCGTTCACATTGTCAGCAATAGCGGCATGCGGCCGACCGGCCATCCGCTCGTGCGGCAGGTTGTCGTCCCGGAGGGGCCGGATGCGGCGGATGACTGGATCGCGGAGCGGGCGGGCACGGGCGACATCGTGGTGACGGGCGACATTCCGCTCGCCTCCCGTGCACTCGAAAGGGGCGCAGCAGCGCTCGGGCATGACGGGCGGCCCTTCACGAAGGACAGTATCGGGATGGCGCTTGCCATGCGCGATCTGATGCGGGAGTTGCGGGAGACGGGCCAGTCGAAGGGCGGCGGTCCCGCCTTTTCCAGGGAGGATCGCTCCCGCTTCCTGCGTGCGCTCGAAGACGCTCTGCAGAATGCAAAACGGCGCAGCGTGCCCTAGGCGGGACCGGCCGGCTCGAAGGTCATCGCCACGCCGTTCATGCAGTAGCGCTTTCCGGTCGGCGGCGGGCCGTCGTCGAAGACATGTCCGAGATGGCCGCCGCAGCGGCGGCAGTGAACCTCGACGCGTGTCATGAAGAAGCTCCGGTCTTCCGACGTGCCGACCGCGTTGTCGAGCGGCGCATAGAAGCTCGGCCAGCCCGTGCCGCTCTCGTATTTCGTTTCCGAAGAGAAGAGGGCGAGGTCGCATCCGGCGCAGCGGAACGTGCCGCTGCGCTTTTCCTTGTTGAGCGGGCTTGAGCCGGGCCGTTCGGTGCCGTGCTCCCGAAGTACATAATATTGCTCGGGCGTCAGCAGTTCCTTCCATTCGGCCTTCGTTCTGACGACTTCGAAGGAACCGTTCTCCGCCGCATCCGCGCTGCCGCCGCGCAACGCCGCTCCGGCCGCCGCGAGCACGCCCGCAACTGCGGTTCCGCCCAGAAATTTGCGTCGTGACATCATGCTGTCCTCCTCAATGCCCGCCCGCTTCGTTGCCCCAGACTTGCTCAAGCCGCGCATCGCGTCCGCAGCTCCAGCGGTAGTAGGTGTAACGGTTCGGATTCTTCACGTAGTAATCCTGATGGTATTTCTCGGCCGGAAAGAAGGGGCCCGCCTCTTCGATCTCCGTCACGAGGGGCTGCGAGAAACGCCCCGACTTCTCGAGCTCTTCCTTCGATTTCTCCGCGAGCTTCTTCTGTTCCGCGTCGAGGGTGAAGATCGCCGAGCGGTACTGGGAACCCACGTCGCAAAACTGTGCATCCTTGCGGAACGGATCGATGTTGCGCCAGAAGATGTGCAGCAGTTCCTCATAGCTCACCCGGGCCGGGTCGTAGACGACTTTCACCGCCTCGGCGTGGCCCGTTCCGCCGCGCGAGACCTCCTCATAACTCGGATTGGCGACCGTTCCGCCCGTATAGCCCGAGGTGGTGCTGATCACGCCGTCCGTCTTGTCGAAGGGCGGTTCCATGCACCAGAAGCAGCCCCCGGCGAAGATCGCCACAGCCGTTGTCTTTTCCGGTTCCGTTTGGGCGGATGCGCCTCCCGCGAGCATGGCGAGGGCAAGGGCTAGCGAAAGCAGGAATCGCATGGGCCTTCGAGCTCCTTTGATATGGATCAAGGTCCAGGTGTCTGAATGGAATGTAGGCTGAAATTATCGTTCCCGCCTTTCACATCGGCTCACGTCTTTGAGAGCCATTCGCGGCGCAATCCCACATGGACGGGAGGGACGTTCCAAGGCTAGCATGTTGCTGCTGATGGTTTTGCTTTGGGAGGGGCTGACGATGGGCGTTCCGGCAGGAAATACGGAAATGACGGGTGCCGCCGGCGTGGAGCCGGTGGTCCGCCGCATTCGTCCCGATCAGCCCTGGCGCTGGCTCGAAGCGGGATGGGCGGACATGCGCGTCGTTCCGGCGATCAGCCTGACCTATGGCATCGCGTTTCTGCTGGCCTCGCTTTCGCTCGTGGCGGTACTTCTCTTCGCCAATCTCAGCGCGCTGGTGCCGGTGATGGCGGCGGGTTTTCTCCTCGTCGGGCCGATGCTTGCGGTCGGGCTTTACGAGGCAAGCCGCCGCCTCGAAGCGGGTCTGCCGGTAAGGCTCGCCGATGTCGCTTTCGTTTCGAGCCGCAACATTTCGCAGCTTGCCTTCGTCGGCGCCATGCTCGCCGGGGCAATGCTGATCTGGCTTCAGGTCGCGGGCTGGCTCTTTGCCCTCTTTTTCGGGGCCATCGGCATACCGCCGCTTTCCGAGTTTGCGCCCATGCTGCTGCTCACGCAGCGCGGGCTCGCCATGCTGGTCATCGGCTCGGTAGCCGGTGGGGCGATTGCCTTCGCCGTTTTCGCGATTTCCGCGATTTCCGTGCCGCTGCTTCTCGCCCGCGACATCGACGCGGTAACGGCGGTGACGACGAGCATTCGCGCGGTGCGGCTCAATTTCTGGCCGATGCTGCTCTGGGCCTGGATTGTCGCGCTTCTCACCGCCTTCGGGATCGCGACCTGGTTTCTGGGCCTTGCGGTGATCTTTCCGCTGCTCGGGCACGCAACCTGGCATGCGCAGCGCGCGCTGGTGGGAGACGACGCCTAGAGCGTTTCATGTTTTGACGGAAGCATATCCGGCGTTTTCGAAGTAGCTTAGGCATTCGGCGGGCTGGATGGTTTGGACGAGGTGGCCAATGTGGCGGCATGTGTCGTCAATGGAGCGCTTCTGGGCCAGCCGCATCCAATGCTTGATCTTGGCGAAGGCCTGTTCGATCGGGTTGAGAT
>Ga0098054_1000486_pt1 | contig 24553 bp, 27 predicted proteins | sample 16_taG_FD_75048 | JGI IMG/M metagenome (GOLD analysis project Ga0098054, IMG submission 75048) | Marine viral communities from the Subarctic Pacific Ocean - 16_ETSP_OMZ_AT15313 metaG | ecosystem: Environmental > Aquatic > Marine > Oceanic | place: Pacific Ocean | collected 2015-01-18
CCACCGCCCGAAAACTCCTCAAGATCATCTTCGACACTTTGAAAAACAGGTGGGTCTTCGAGGACTTCCCCAACTTCAAAATCGCCAACGGGCCAATAACCGCTGGACAAGCATCATAGGAGATGACCATGAGAGGCACGCCCGCCGCGACCCAGGGCCTGCGCCTGCCCCAGCGGGTGCGCGTGCGGTCGGAGAGGCGGCCGATCAGTGGATCGGTTATGACGTCCGAAATACGCGCCAGCATCAGAATGACGCCAACGGCCGCGAGATCGAGACCAAGCGTGCTCGAATAGAAGGGCGGAATGTAGACGGCGACCGGAAGGCCGATGACCGCCAGCGGAATGACAAGCTGGCCATAGGCCACGAGTTGCCATCCCGTCAGCGGCTTTTGCGAACCCTCACCTGTCATTCCCGCTCCTCCCAAAGCGTGCCGTATCACGTGATCGTAAACTTAGTTTACTAGTCTTGCGCCTACACGCAATGACCGGCGGCTCATTAATCGCGACGGTTCAGGCTGCGTTCAGGTTCGAAAAGCGATCATCACCTTGCCGATGGGTCGAGAGGTCATCGGAGCGTCCCTCCCGGGTTGCGTATCGGGAGGGGCGGATCGGGCGGCGTCCATTCCGTACCCCGTGGACGCCGCCTCTTTCATCCTTGGCCCCGGCGCTTATGCCGACGCGCTCGGACGCGAGGATACACGCGCGTGCCAGGCGTGGAGATGCGGTGTGCCGTCCGGCATTTCGAGCCCGGCGAAGCCTGCGAAGTCGATCACGCAGAGCGCGGTAATGTCGGCGACCGAGAAATAATCGCCGAGGATGAAGTCCTTGCCTTCGAGTTCCCGGTCAAACCAGCGGAACGCTGCCTCGGCCCCTTCCCTGTTCGACTCGCCGAACTCGTTGAACTGCTTCACGACCTTCGCCGTGTAGGGATGCGCGTGGCGCCAAAAGTTGCCGACCGGTCCCATAAGCACAAATTCAACGCGACGCAGCCACATATCGACCTGGGCGCGCTCGAGCGCGCTGCGCCCGAAGAGCGGATTGGCCGGGTGCAGTTCCTCCAGGTACCGGCAGATCGACACGCTTTCGGAAATCGCCGTGCCGTCGTCCAGTTCGAGAACCGGCGTCTGCCCGAGCGAGTTCTTTTCGCGGAAGGCGTCCGACTTGTGTTCGCGTTTCGCAAGGGCGACCTCCTCCAGCGGCAGATCGATACCCTTTTCCGCCGCGAAGATGCGGACGCGGCGCGGATTGGGCGCCGGCATGGCCGAATTGTAGAGCTTCACGATTTCCTCCGCAGGATTGTTTTTCGTTTCAGGTAATGAGGCCGACGACAGCGCCCGTCATGGAGGTCGCGAGCGTGCCGGAAACGATGGCGCGGGTGCCGAGGGTCACGATATCGAGACGCCTTGAGGGCACGAGCGCTGTCAATCCGCCGATCAGGATGCCGACCGAACCGAAATTCGCAAAGCCGCACAGCGCATAGACCATGATGAGCGTCGAACGCTCCGACAAGGCGCCTTCCGGCAGGCGGGCAAGGTCCAGATAGGCAATGAACTCGTTCAGGATCGTCTTCGTGCCCATCAATTGTCCGGCGAGGTGCATTTCCTCCGCCGGTATACCCATGGCCCAGACGAGCGGGGAAAAGATCCAGCCGAGAATCCGCTGAAGCGTGAGCGGCGCGCCCCAGACATCGGGCAGAAGGCCGAGGACGATATTGGTGAGCGCGACGAGCGCGACCATCACAACCAGCATGGCAATGATGTTGAGGAGAAGCTGGAGGCCCTCGAAGGTGCCGCGGGTCACCGCATCCATGCTGCTCTGATATTCGAGATGCGGCACGTCGCCGCCGATGCCCGTCGGAACCGCACCCGGTTCTTCCGGCACCATGAGGCGCGCGATGAGGATGCCGGCGGGCAGCGAGATCAGCGAGGCGACGAGGATCTGGCCGAGCGCGCCCGGCACGACGCTTCCTATGATGCTGGCGTAGAGCACCAGCACCGTGCCCGAAACGGTGGCGAGACCGACCGTCATCGTCATGAAGAATTCGGCGCGCGTCAGTCTTTCGAGATAAGGCCGGATGAGGAGTGGCGCCTCCACCATGCCGACAAAAGCGTTGGCGGCGGAGGCGAGGCCGACGGCGCCGCCGATACCCAGGCTCTTCTGCAGGAGATAGCCGAAACCGCGCGTGACCCAGCCGAGCACCCGCCAGTACCAGAGCAACGCCGACAGCGCCGACATGACGAGGACGAGCGGCAGGGCCTGGAAGGCGAGGATGAAACTGTTTTGCGGGGCCGCCGTTTCAAAGGGCGCCGCGCCGCCACCGACATACCCGAAGACGAAGCCCGTTCCGGTCCGCGTCGCCTCGGTCAGGGCGTCCACCACGCCGTTCAGTGCGAGAAGCGCGCCCTGCGACGCGGGGAGTTTCAACAGCAGCAGCGCGAGACCGATCTGGATGGCCAGCGCCGCCGCGACCGCCCGAACCGGGAAGGTCCGCCTGTTCTCACTCAGGCCCCAGGCAAGGGCGATGATGAGGGCGAGCCCGAAGGCGCTCTGAAGAGAGGACAGCGTCATTGAAGAAGGCTTTCGGGCGGATTTCGAGGGTTTGGGCGGGCTCCAACATCATAGGGAGAGGCCGACGCAAAGCAACGAGGCCGCAGCGGAAGCCTCCCTTGACCCCCGGGCGGGTCTCATGCACAAAGTCCCGCACGTTTTTCAGGGCATGGCCTTTCAACCCCCGAAAGTGGGGCATCCGCCGGCCCATTTCTGGTCCTGAACGGCCCGTTAGTCCAACTGGAGAGATACCCATGAGCATTCGTTTTGACGGCAAGGTCGCCATCGTGACCGGCGCGGGCGGCGGTCTTGGCCGCTCCCATGCGCTGGAACTCGCGCGGCGCGGCGCGAAAGTGGTAGTGAACGACCTCGGCGGCGACCGCACGGGCGCGGGCGGCTCGTCGGAAGCGGCCAGGAAGGTGGTCGAGGAGATCAAGGCGTTGGGCGGCGAAGCGATCGCCAACGGCTCGTCGGTCACGGATGACGAAGGCGTCGCCAACATGGTCAAGCAGACCATGGAACAGTGGGGCCGCATCGACATCCTGATCAACAATGCCGGTATCCTGCGCGACAAGTCCTTCTCCAAGATGGACATCTCCGACTTCCAGCTCGTCGTCGACGTGCACCTGATGGGCACTGTGAAGCCGACCAAGGCCGTCTGGGAAATCATGAAGGAGCAGAATTACGGCCGCATCGTCGTGACCGCCTCCTCCACCGGCCTCTATGGCAATTTCGGCCAGACGAACTACGGCGCTGCGAAGCTCGCCGTCGTCGGCTTCATCAACACGCTGAAGCTCGAAGGCCAGAAGAACAATATCCATTGCAACGCGCTGGCGCCGGTCGCCTATACGCGCATGACCTCCGACCTGATGCCGCCGGAAGCCGAGCAGATGCTGACGCCGGATGCGGTTTCACCGGGCGTCATGTTCCTCGTTTCGGAACAGGCCCCCACCGGCATGATCCTTTGCGCGGGCGCCGGCGTTTTCGCCGCCGCGCGCATGGAAGAAGCCGAAGGCATCTTCCTTGGACGCGAAGGCCTGACGGCCGAGAAGGTCGCCGAGAACTGGGACAAGATTTCCGACTTCTCGAACGCCACGCCTTTCTTCATGGGCGGCGAGCAGACCGGCAAGTTCTTCAAGCTGGCGACGGGCGGCAAGTAAGCCATCCTCGCTGCAGGAACGATCGAGGGGAGCCCTGGCGGCTCCCCTTTTTCATTCCGGGCACCGCCTATCCGGGCGCATGGCCAAGCTCCGGCGCGCTCCTTATAGTGCCCGGATGTTGAACCGGTTCCTCTTCGCGCTCGCGGCGCTTCTCCTGGCAGTCTCGGCCCCCGGCGCCGCACGAGCGGAAGAGCCGGCATGCGAGATCGACCGCCCTGTCATGTTCGGCGGGCTCGACTGGGACTCGAATGCTTTCCACACGGAGCTTGCGCGGATCATCCTCGAACGCGGCTATGGCTGCGAGACGGACGTGCTGCCGGGCTCCACGCTGCCGCTGATCACCGGGCTCGGACAAGGCGACATCGACGTGCTGATGGAAGTCTGGCGCGACAATGTCACAGAGCCATGGAACGAGGCGCTGGAAGCGGGAACGGCCGTCTCGCTCGGCACGAACTTTCCCGACGCCGTACAAGGCTGGTACGTGCCGCGCTACGTGATCGAGGGCGATCCGGCGCGCGGCATCGAGCCGATGGCGCCGGATCTGCGGTCTGTCTCAGACCTCAAGGATCACTGGCAACTCTTCCGCGATCCCGAGGTGCCGACCAAAGGCCGCTTCTACAATTGCATCCTCGGCTGGAGCTGCGAAGAACAGAGCACGCGGAAGCTCAAGGGATACGGCCTCGACCGCACCTACACGAATTTCCGGCCGGGCACGGGCGCGGCACTCGCGGCGGCCATCGCATCCGCCTATGAGCGGGGCGAACCTATCGTCGCCTATTACTGGGGGCCGACCTGGGTTCTCGGTGCCTTCGATCTCGTGAAGCTCGACGAACCCGCCTATTCGGAAGAAGCGTGGAACGCCTTCAACGCCGATCCGGAGCGCCGTCCGCCGGTCGCATTCCCGACCGTCGAAGTCATCATCGGCGCCAATGCGGCGTTTGCGGAGAGAGCGCCGGAGGTCGCCACCTTCCTGCGCAACTACGAGACGACCGGGCAGATGGTGAGCGAGGCGCTTGCCTATATGCAGCAACACGAGGGCGCGACGGCGCGGGACGCCGTCTTCCATTTCATCGAGACGAGAGGCGATGTCTGGCAGCAATGGGTGAGCCCAGAGATTGCCGCGCGGGTGACCGGCGAGCGGGAGACGCGGGCGAAGAGCTTTCCGGTGACACTCGAAATTCCGCTCGAGCAATGGGTAAACGGCGCGATGAAACGCTTCGTCGCCGAGTATGGCGGCGCGTTTCATGTCGCGAGCAACGGGCTGCTCCGGATCATCGTCTGGCTTGAATTCCTGATCGCCGCCCTGCCCTGGTGGCTTCTCATTCTGATGGCGGGCGGCATCGCCTTCCATGCTTCGCGGCGGCCTCTGCTGCCCGCCGCGCTGATGGTGCTGCTGTTTCTCGTGGGCGCGCTGGGGCTCTGGGATCTCGCCATCCAGACACTTGCGCTGATGATCGTCTCCGTGGCTGTCGCCGTGCTCATCGGCCTGTCCTCCGGCATCGCCATGGCGTCGAGCGACCTTCTGAGGCGGATCATGCTGCCGGTCCTCGACGCGATGCAGACGCTGCCGAGCTTCGTCTATCTCATTCCGGCGTTGATGCTCTTCGGCCTTGGCAAGGTGCCTGCGCTTTTCGCAACGGTCATCTATGCGACGCCGCCGCTGATAAGGCTCGTCGATCTCGGCCTTCGCACGGTCGATCCGCGGCTGGTGGAGGTGGCGGCCGATCTCGGCGCCGACCCGAAGCGCCAGCTCATCGACATCAAGCTGCCGCTCGCGTTGCCAAGCATCATGGCGGGCGTCAACCAGACGACGATGATGGCGCTTTCGATGGTTGTCATTGCTTCGATGATCGGCGCGCGCGGGCTTGGCGAGGAAGTGCTGCTCGGCATCCAGCGGCTCGATATCGGGCGCGGTCTGGTGGCGGGTATCGCCATCGTCGCGCTCGCCATCGTGTTCGACAGGATCACGCAGGCCTATGGCGGGCGGCGGGACGGCTGACGGGACAAAAACTCCAGTCATCGAGCCTGGGAATCTATCCGATATCACCTTGACGGAATGTACCTTTAAAGGTACATTCCGTCATGATACGGAAGCCCAAGAAAATAGAAGCCGTCTTCTACAAAACGGCAGCAGGGTCGGAACCGGTACGGGACTGGCTTATGACGCTGAGCGGCGAGGACAGGCGTAGAGCAGGTTTCGATATCGCAACTGCCGAATTCGGCTGGCCCGTCGGTATGCCGCTTTGCAGGTCGCTCGGCGATGGACTTTGGGAAATCCGAAGCGACCTTTCCCAAGGCAGGATCGCGCGGGTGATTTTCTGTATCGCGCAGGGGCAAATGGTGCTTCTGCACGGTTTCGTCAAGAAGTCTCAAAAGGCGCCGAAGACCGATCTGGACGCGGCACGAAAGAGACAAAGGAGTATCGGACGATGAGCAGGAAACATATCGGTTCTTCCTTCGATGCCTTTCTCGAAGAAGAAGGCATTCATGATGCCGCTCATGCTCATGCGATCAAGCGGGTCGTTGCGTGGCAGATCGAGGAGGCGATGAAGATGCAGAGCGTGTCCAAGGTCGAGATGGCAAAACGCATGAAGACAAGCCGAGCCCAGCTCGACCGGCTTCTCGATCCGGAAAACGACAAGGTGCAACTCGACACCCTTCAGCGCGCGGCAACGGCTGTCGGAAAGAAGCTGCGTCTGGAGATCATCTGACTCGCGAGAAATTCAGCGCTAGGTCAGTCGCTTTTCCATGCGCCACGCAAGCTGAGGCTTGCTGCCTTCGACCGTGCTGACACTAACTTCGACTTCGCATGCGATATGCCAACCGTGCTTCCCGTGGAACCGCCGCGCGCGGCCATTGCCGACCTGGCATTGCAACCAGATGCGAGCATGGCGCTGTTCGCGCAACCTATCCTCGGCGGCGGTAAGCACCAGCGGCGCAACACCGTGCCCGTGCCATGTGGGAAGAACAATGCCGTCGCATTCCCACCCGGCAAAGCCGACGACCTCCTCATCAACGGTCGCCACGACGCAATCGGGCAGCGCCGTTTTAATGCGTGGTTCAAAGAGCGCCATAGGGCGGCCTTTGGCAACCTCAGGTGACAGATGCGCGTGGCCGTAGTGCCAGCTCTCGTGCCAAACGCGAGCGAGCGCCGGAATGTTTCCGGCGCCCGCCCGTTCGATTTCGATTTTCGCGGCGGCGCTCAAAGACCGAGCACGGCCTTCGCCATGATGTTGCGCTGAACCTCATTCGATCCGGCATAGATCGACGCCTTGCGCAGCGAGAAGTAGTAAGGCGCTGCGGTGAAGGCGCCTTCCGGGCCCACTTCCGGCTCGTTGGTCTCGATCATGCCGTTCTCGATGGTGGGCGCCGCATAGTCGCCGAGCACTTCCACCATGAGCTGCGAGATTTCCTGCTGGAGCTCAGTGCCGCGGCACTTCAAGAGCGAGCTTTCGGGACCGACATTGCCGCCGATCGAGAGCGAGGAGAAGATGCGCAGTTCCGTGAACTCCATCGCCGTGATCTGGCTGCGGAGATCGGCATAGCGTGCCTTGAACGACGGCGTGTCGGCGACAGGCTTGCCATCGACCGTGGTTTCCTTCGCCATTTCGCGCACTTCGTCCAGCGCGCTGTAGAGACCCGGCGAATAGGGATTGCCGCGCTCGAATTCGAGCAGGTACTTGGCATAGGTCCAGCCCTTGTTCACCTCGCCGATGAGATTCTCCTTCGGCACCTTCACGTCCTGGAAGAAGACCTGATTGACTTCCTGGTTCGGCGCCGAAGTGCTGTCGAGGCAGATGATCGGGTCGACCGTGATGCCGGGCGTCTTCATGTCGATGAGGAGGAAGGAAATGCCTTCCTGCGGCTTGCCCTCGTTGGAGGTGCGCACGAGGCAGAAAATCCAGTCGGCCCACTGGGCAACGGACGTCCATATCTTCGACCCATTGACGAGGAAATGGTCGCCCATGTCCTCGGCCTTCGTCTTCAGCGAGGCGAGGTCGGAGCCCGAGCCCGGCTCCGAGTAACCCTGGCACCAGAGGACGTTCGTTTCGAGAATGTCGGGCAGGAAGCGCTTCTTCTGCTCGGCCGAACCGAACTTCATGATGACGGGCGCCACCATGGTCGGACCGAAGGGAATGGTATGCGGCACGCCAGCGCGGCCCATCTCGACGTTGAAGATGTACTTCTGCGACTGAGTGAACCCCGGTCCGCCATATTCCACCGGCCAGTTCGGCGCGAGCCAGCCCTTCTTTGCCAGCGACTTCTGCCACTGGATGTGGGCTTCCTTGGTGATGTAGCCATGCTTCGAGCGCGCATGAAGCCTGCGCATCTCGGGCGTGTAACACTCTTCGATGAACTGACGAACTTCCTGGCGGAAGGTTTCGTCTTCCTTGCTGAATGCGAGATCCATTTTCGTCTTTCCGTTCAGGCCTGTGGCGGACTACTCGACCTTGTCGAGGAACTGCAGCGTCGGCGCGCCGCCCAGCACGGCACCGAGCGAGGGACCAGCGGCGCGGAAATAATCCGTCTTGCCGTGCGCGTCGAGATCCGCCTGGGAGGCGTATTGTTCCATGACGATGTAGGTGGAGGGTTCCGATTTCGACTTGAAGAAATCGTACTGGAGGCAGCCCTTCTCGTTCGCCTTCACCTTCGAGCGGAGATCGGCAAATACCTTCTCGAATTCGGCTTCCTTGCCGGGCTGGACCGGAAGAGTGGCCACGATTCCGATGATGCTCATGTTTCGCTCCCGTTTTGGCTTGGGCAGACGGCCCGTTGTTTGTTGGCGGGGACTTTAGGGGCAAAGGCGCACCGCTTCAATGCGCGGTGCGCCACCCGCCGTTCGGCAGCCACCGGCACTCTGTTCAGTTTCGAACGGCCGCTCAGGAGCCTTTGTAGGAAGGCGGCCGCTTCTCGAAAAAGGCGTCGAGCGCCTCCTTGTGGTCCTGCGTGTGATGAGCCAGCGCCTGCATGGAGGCGGAAAGTTCCATGATGGTGTCGAAGTTCGTGAGCATGCCCTGCCTCAAGAGCTGCTTCGTCATGCGCAATACGTCCGGCGCCTGGTTGCAGATCTTCGCCGCAACGGCTTTTGCGCGGTCCATCAGCTCGGCGGCGGGGACGACCTCGGACACGAGTCCCCATTCCTTCGCCGTTGCCGCGTCGATGGTGTCTCCGGTGTAGAGAAGCTCGGAGGCACGGGCCATGCCGATGATGCGCGGCAGAAGCCAGGCTCCGCCATCGCCCGGAATGAGGCCGATCTTGAGGAAGGTGGCGCCGAAGACCGCCGTGTCGGCGGCAATCCGCGTGTCGGCAAGGCAGGCGACGTCGTTGCCGAGCCCGATCGCCGGACCGTTCACGGCCGCGATGACCGGCACTTCGATGCCCCAGACCGATTTGACGATACGGTGAATACCGTTGCGATAGCGTTCGCGGATGTGAACACCGGGACCGCCGAAGCCGTCGCCGCCCTCGCGCATGGCCTTCACGTTGCCGCCGGCGGAGAATGCCTTGCCCGCCCCTGTCAGAATCACGCATCGGACGTCGCGATCCGCATTGATGCGCTCGACGGCGGCCGGAAAGTTCTCCGCGTCCTCCGGTGCACCCAAAGGATTCCGGCTCTCGGGCCTGTTGATGGTCAAGGTAACGACCGGGCCGTTCTTCTCGAAAATCAGGGGATCACTCATCGCCGGGCTGCCTTTCCTGTCTGATTTTGTCTTGTTGCGTGCTGTCTCGGTCTCATACGCCAAAAATGCTGTGTATTCAGCCCGATTATGCTGCCTTAACCATTTCTCGGAAAACCTTATTAAGGATTTTCACCCAGTCTCCCTATCGCGGTGCCCGCAAGAGCGGGCTCACCGCGCGACAGGTGGCTTGGGCGGCCGAAAAGGGCATATCGATGACAGCCGGCGAAATGCGGCAGAACGAAACCGCGCCGCGAAACGCGTATCCGGGCGCAGAGCCTCGCGATAACGCCGCTCCGGCGGGCAAGGCAGCCGGCTGGCGGCGATGGCTTTCACCGTTCATGCCGCGGTCTGCAACCGGCGAACCGCTGCGCCCGGAAACCCGACTCGAGCAGATGCGCATGTTCGTCGAGAGCCAGAAGCTCCCGATGCCTTACGCTTTTCCGCTTCTGATGGTCCCCTACGCGGCCTGCTTTGCCGGGTCGGTTGCCTGGTACTGGCTTGCCGCTCCGGTCGTGCTCGTTTTCGCCGCCGCCTGGCTCAACCGTCAGAACATACTGAGCTTCATGGCGGCACGGCCTGGACATGAAGACATAGCGACCTGGGAACGCCGTATCGTTGCCGTCGGATTCATGTTCTCCGCAAGCATCGCTTCCACGGCATATTTCTTCTGGGTGCCCGAAAACGAAGTCCTGCAGGCTTATGTCCTTTCCGCGCTTCTCATCGTCATTGCCCCCGCCTCGCTGATTACCGCCTGCTACACGCCGACCTTCTATGCCACGGTGATACCCATTACCGCGGCCATAACCTGGCGCCTCCTCTCTTATGGCGACATGCTTCACGTTTCGCTTGCCGCGGTACTCGCCGTCTTCGTCGTGCTGCTGGCCCAGCTCACGGCACGGCTGAACGGGATCATGCTCCACTCGATCACGCTCCGGGAGGACAAGTCCGGCCTCATCGAGCAGTTGTTCAAGGCGAAGCGCGATTCCGACGCGGCACGCGCGCGCGCCGAGGAAGCGAACCGCGCAAAATCGCATTTCCTGGCCAATATGAGCCACGAACTCCGCACGCCCCTCAACGCGATCATCGGCTTCTCGGAGGTGATGGCGTCGGAAATCTTCGGCAAGCACACCGTGCCGACCTACAAGGAATATGCGAACGACATCAATCGTTCCGGCCAGCATCTGCTGGGTCTCATCAACGATGTGCTCGACCTTTCGCGCATCGAAGCGGGACGCTTCCAGATATCCGAGGAGGACGTCGACATCGTCCAGCTTGCGGAAGATTGCCGCCGCATCGTCGAGATCAGGGCGCAGGCGCAGCGCGTGAGCATTGTCGCCGATTTCGAGCCCGGACTGCCGATCGTGTATGGCGATGCTCGCGCCCTTCGCCAGACCTGGATCAACCTGCTCACAAATGCCGTGAAATTCTCGCCGCCCGGCGCGGAGGTGCGCATGTTCGCGCGGATGGAAGCCGGCGGGGAGCTCCGCTTCGGCATTCACGACAACGGACCAGGCATCGCCGAATCCGAGATCGAAAAGGTGCTGCACGCCTTCACGCAAGGCGCCTCCGGCCTCGCTCAGCCGGGCAAGGGTTCGGGCCTCGGCCTTTCCATCGTGAAGGGCCTGCTGGCGGTTCATGGCGGCCGTTTCGAACTCAAGAGCCAGCTCGGCCAGGGCACGCAGGCCGAATGCGTGCTGCCGCCGCAACGGCTGCGCACGCCGCCACCCGTCGCGCGCCGCGCCTGAGGGCAGACAGCTCCCAAAAAGAAAAAGGCCGCTCCGGAGAGCGGCCTTTTCGTATCCCGTATCGAGGCTGCTTACGCGGCTTCGGAATAGCGCTTGAGCTGGTAGTCGACGTTACCGAACTGCGTGTCGATCATGGTCAGGCGCTTGAAGTAGTGGCCTACATTGAGTTCGTCGGTCATGCCCATGCCGCCATGAAGCTGCACGGCCTGCTGGCCGACGAAACGGCCGGCCTTGCCGATCTGCACCTTGGCGCCGGCGGCGGCGCGGGTCCGCTCGGCTTCGCCTTCGGTGAGCTTCAGATTGACCATGTAGGTCATGGAGACGGACTGCTCATAGGCCATGAACATGTCGACCATGCGGTGCTGGAGCACCTGGAACTTGCCGATCGGCACGCCGAACTGCTTGCGCGTCTTGCAGTATTCGACGGTCGCGGTGTTGAGTTCCTTCATGCAGCCGATGGCTTCGGCGGAGAGAGCGGCGATCGCCTGATCGGTGATCTTCTCGACGAGGGGCAGGCCCTTGCCTTCCTGGCCGATCAGCGCGTCGGCATCGACCTTCACGTTCTCGAAGGTGATTTCCGAGGCGCGGCGGCCATCGACCGTCGGGTAGTCGCGCGTGGAGACGCCCGCCGCCGACTTGTCGACGATGAAGACGGAGACACCGTCACGGTCGCGCTGGCCACCGGAGGTGCGGGCCGTCACGATGAGCTTCTGCGCCCAAGGCGCGCCGAGAACGACGGCCTTGTAGCCGTTGATCGTGTAGCCAGAGCCGTCCTTCTTCGCGGTCGTGGTGAGGTCCGCGAGGTTGTAGCGGCCCTGCGGTTCGGCATAGGCGAAGGCCCAGACCGTCTCGCCGCCGACGATGCCCGGAATGTGGGCTTCCTGCTGCGCGGGCGAGCCGCCCTCGCGGAGGAAACCGCCGGCGATCACGACCGTCTCGACATAGGGCTCGACGACGAGGTGACGGCCGAACTCTTCCATGACGATCATGGTTTCGATGGCGCCGCCACCAAGGCCGCCCATCTCTTCGGAGAAGGGAGCGGCAAGAAGGCCGAGCTCGGCGAACTGCGCCCAGATTTCCGGACGCCAGCCATCGGCCGACTTCGCAACCTTGCGGCGCGTGTCGAAGTCATATTTGTCCTGGAGCAGGCTCTGCACGGTGTTGCGGAGCAGGGTCTGCTCTTCGGTGAACGAAAAATCCATCTTCCGACCTTCCCTCTTTGCTGTTCTTTTTTGCGCCGACCTTAAAGGCCGAGCACCATTTTCGCGATGATGTTGTGCTGAATCTCGTTCGATCCGCCATAGATCGAGGTCTTGCGCATGTTGAAATAATCCTGCGCGAGGCCTTGCGAACCTTCCGGACCGGGCACGAACTCGTTGCCCGTCACCTCGAGACGCGGGGCTTCGACAAGCGCGTAGTTGCCGACGGCCTCGACGGCGAGTTCGGTGATGCGCTGCTGGATTTCCGTGCCCTTGATCTTGAGGATCGAGGCTTCCGGCCCCGGCCCACGCCCCCGGCTTTCGGCGGCGAGCGTGCGGAGCTCCGTCACTTCGAGGGCGGAGAGATCGATCTCGACTTCCGCCACCTTGCGTGAGAACTCGTCCGTCTTCATGAGCGGCTTGCCGTCCACGAGTTCCGCGCCGGCGAGCTTCTTCAGGCGTTCGATCGCCTTCTTGGAGCGCGCGACGCCGGCGATGCCCGAGCGCTCGTTGCCGAGCAGGAACTTCGCATAGGTCCAGCCCTTGTTTTCCTCGCCGATGAGGTTCTCGGCCGGAACCTTCACCTCCTCGAGGAAGACCTCGTTGACCTCGTGCGAGCCGTCCATCGTGATGATCGGGCGGACCGTGATGCCGGGGGTCTTCATGTCGATGAGCAGGAAGGAGATGCCCTCTTGCTGCTTCGCGTTCGGATCGGTGCGGACGAGGCAGAACATCCAGTCGGCATGCTGGGCGAGCGTCGTCCAGGTCTTCGATCCGTTGACGATGTAGTGGTCGCCCTCGCGAACGGCCTTGGTGCGCAGGCTCGCAAGGTCCGAGCCCGAGCCCGGCTCCGAATAACCCTGGCACCACCAGTCGTCGCCAGAGAGAATGCCGGGCAGGAAGCGCTTCTTCTGCTCTTCATTGCCAAAGGTGTAGATCACCGGGCCGACCATGGAGAGGCCGAAGGGAAGGAGCGGCGTCGTCTCGGCGCGCGCATTCTCTTCGTTCCAGATGTAGCGCTGCGTGATGGTCCAGCCGGTGCCGCCATACTCCACGGGCCAGTGGGGAGCCACCCAGCCCTTCTTGTAGAGGATGCGGTGCCACTTGAGGATGTCTTCCTTCGACATCTCGCCGCGGCGGGCGCCGCGAAGTTCCTGCGGGTAGTTGTTGGCGATGAACTCGCGAACTTCATCGCGGAAAGCGAGCTCCTCGGGGGAAAAGCGCATATCCATAGGTCAACCTCCATACGGCCAAACGCGCGGGCGGGCAGAGCCTCCGCGCGGACATGCCGGATTATCCTTTGCACTGGCCGGGTACCGCGCCGCTGACGGAAGAACCGCCGATCCCGCGTCCATGGCCTGTTATTTGGCGGTGATAATAGTGCCCAGCGCCCCGGTTGCAAGCGTGCCAACTCGTAAGGGACGAACGGGACGCTGTGCATTCATGAACGGGGAGCACCGTATCAGAGCCGATCCCGCGTCGCCGTGCCGCGATGGATGGCGAGGGCCGATTTTACGATGGCGAGGCCGAGGGCGGCGCCCGCCCCTTCCTCAAGAGAGATGTCCGTTTCGAGGAGCGGCTTCTTGCCGATGGCTGCAAGGAGGCGGGCATGGGCCGGGTCAGCTGAGAGGTGAGCTGCCATGCAGTGATCGAGAGCAGAGGGCTCCAGCTTGTAGAGGACAGCTGCAGCAGCGCAGGTGACGAAACCGTCGAGCAGAACGGGAATGCGCTGGAAGCGCGCGGCGAGGATGGCACCGGCGATGGCGGCGAGTTCACGGGAACCGACGCGGCGCAGCGCTTCAAGCGGATCGGCGAGATGGCCCTCATGCGTGGCAAGGGCACTGGCAACGGCCTCATTGGCGAAGGAGGAGCCATCTGTCCAATCGCCGGGTGCGCCGCCGAAGAGCGCGGCCATGAGGGCGGCGGCGGCGATGCGCCCGCCCTCGCCTGCCGCACCGAGGCAGAGGAGGTCGGTGCCACCCGCAATCGCCTCCATGCCGAAGGCCATGGTGGCGGCGCAGGCCGCTTCGGACAGCGCTTCGTGCGCGCGGATGTCGGGTACGGGCATGTCGAGGGCGAGATCGAAGACCTTGAGGCCCGCCTGCGTTTCGAGGGCGAGCTGGTTCACGGCACCGCCGCCCGCCGCATAAAGCTCGACGAGACGATGTGTCGCGCCGGATTCCACGCCCGGCATGGCGGCGGCGAGACCATGCGTGCCGGCGAAAATGGCGATGAGGGGGCGCGCAATCGCGGGCTGCGTCATCGCGGCCCATGAGGCGACCCATTCCGCGAGCTCGGCCATGCAGCCAAGCGAGCCTTCCGGCACCGCGAGCGAGGCGGTGTGCGCCGCCGCAGAAGCGCGCGCCTCCTCGTCGGCGAGCGGCAGGCCCGCCAGGAGGTTGCGGATATCGTCGAAGGGCAAGCCGGTAGCGGCGCGGGACATTGACGCCTCGGGTTTCGCGTGAAAGGAAACGAGCCCGCTCTATACTCTCCCGGATCGACAGAGGAAACCCGTGAGCTATTCGAAACCCATCAAGAGCCCCTGCCTTCGCGTCTGCGCTGTGGACGGGCGCGCGAATGTCTGCCGCGGCTGCGGACGGAGCCTCAAGGAAATCGCCGGATGGGGTGCGATGAGCGACGGCGAGCGGGACGCTGTGCTGCGCGAACTGCCGGCGCGGATCGAAAGCCTCGGCGAAAAGGCGAGCGACAGGGAAGAGGCGCTGGCAAAGATCGCGGAACTGCTGGGCGAGTAGACGCGCCAACGGCCCCGCAAGGCATATGCCTTCGGGGGTTTGCGCGAAAGAAGGAGCGCGGGGCATTGGAATTCGAACCGCACATGTATCTCGCATGTGACATGTGGCACATGTAAGGGCGTTTCTCCTTCCGCCCCGCGCGCTGCGGCTTTCCGTTCTCCCCAACCAGCCAAAGTGCCATCCACTTTTATCGGTGGGACACCCCCGGGTCGTAGTGCCCGGCTCACAAAGGAGACCTCTCGGGGACCAGGTTCTGGTTTCCTGTTCCGCGAGACCGCAACCCCTCTCCACGCATTCGGCCAGTCCGGACGCGCCCTTCGGTGGAGCGAGTTCGGATTAATATGGGTACGGAGGAAGAGAGGGGGACAAGTTTATTTCGGGGGGCGCGTCTCAGACCTTCTTCAGGAACTCGGTCTTGAGGACGAGGCCCTTCACCTTTTCGGCGTTGCATTCGATGTGGCCGGCGTCGCCGGTGAGGCGGATGTTCTTCACGACGGTGCCGCGCTTGAGGGTGACGGAGGTGCCCTTCACCTTCAGATCCTTGATGACCATTACGCTATCGCCATCGGCAAGCGCGTTGCCGTTGCTGTCCTTCACTACATCGCTCATGGGGTCCGCCTGGGATCGAGGGTCGATGGCCCTCTTTAAGCTTCGCGCATCGCTGCCGCAACGGAAAATGCCTAGATGGCATCCTTCCTGGCACGGAGGTTCAGCGGGTCGCGCTTGAGGATGCGGCCGTCCAGCGCGCCGAGCCAGTCGAGCCCTTCGCGGAGCTTCACGACATCGCCGATGACGATGATGGCAGGCGCCTTGAAGCCGGCGCGGGCGACATCCCCCGCCGCGGTGCCCAGCGTCGTTTCCAGCACCGACTGATCCTTCAGCGTCGCATTGCGCACGAGAGCGACGGGCTCGTCGGCACGGCGGCCATTTTCGATCAGCAGGGTCGAGATCGCGTCGAGATGCGAGAGCGCCATGTAGAGGACGATGACGGGCGAGCCCTTCGCGATGGACGGCCAGTCGAGATTTTCCGGCACGTCGCCGCCCGCCATGTGGCCGGTGATGAAGGTGACGGCATGGTTCACGTCGCGATGCGTGACCGGGATGCCGGCATAGCCGAGGCCGCCGATGCCCGCCGTGACGCCCGGCACGACGCGGAAGGGAATGCCCGCATCGACAAGGGCGAGCGCTTCCTCGCCGCCACGGCCGAAGACGAAGGGATCGCCGCCCTTCAAACGGAGCACGCGGTGTCCCTTGCGGGCAAGTTCGACAAGCTTTGCCGAGATGTCGCGCTGTTTCGGACTCGGCTTGCCGCCGCGCTTGCCGGAATATTCGAGCTGCGCGCCGGGACGCACGAACTGGAGCACCGTTTCGCCCACCAGCGCGTCATAGACGACGACGTCGGCCTGGCGCAGCGCATTCAAGGCATGAAGGGTCAGAAGACCGGGATCGCCGGGGCCCGCGCCGACGAGCCAGACCCAACCCGGCTCGAACCCGGGCAGGCCGAGCGCCGAGGCGGCTTCGGCGGCACCTTCCGGCACCGGCGACGCCTTGCGGCTGCCTGTCAGCGATATGACCTTCTTTTCCGTCATTTCACCAAAACTTTTAGTGAATTAAGTTCAAGATCAATTCTAGCATGTAGATAGGGGCTTGTCGCGGGTCTTCCAAGAGCAGACGTGGATAACCCGGACAAGCCGGGTCATGACGAGGGAGAGAAATTTCAGACCGCTCATTACGCTTTTATCACCCGTCCGCGCTAGACTCGTTTCCATGAGGCAGAACAACTGGACATGGGCCGCACTGGTCCTTCTCGGAGCCGCGGCGCTGCTGCTTCTCCTGATGAACCGCTTTCCGGGCGCACTGGACAGCGAGAACGCGCAGATGCGCTTCGTCTATGGCGTGCTGCTGCTGACGCTGGTCGGCTCCGGCGTCGTCATGGGCTGGCGGGAACGGGCGGGCGTGGCGCTGAAGCAGGCGCTTGCCTGGATCGCAATCGGGCTCGTCCTCGTGATCGGCTATTCCTATCGCGATGTCTTTTCGGACATCGGAAGCCGGCTGCGTTCCGAAGTCGCCCCCTCGGTCCCGGTGACAGGCGAGCCCGGCACGGCCTATCTTTCGCGCGACATGACGGGGCATTTCCATGCGGACGCTCTCGTCAACGGCACGCATGTGCGCTTCATGGTGGATACGGGCGCGAGCGACGTGGCGCTCAGCGCCGCGGATGCGCGCCGCATCGGCATCGACTTTTCCAGGCTCAGCTACACCATCCCCTATCAGACGGCGAACGGCGTCATCTATGCCGCGCGGGTGAGGCTCGACGAGGTGACGGTCGGGGGCATTACGCTGCGCGACGTCGATGCCTCGGTGTCACAGGGCGGGCTCGACACCTCGCTGCTCGGCATGAGCTTCCTCGGGCGGCTGGACTCGGTGGAGGTCAGGGGCGAACGGCTGGTGCTGCGCTACTAGCCGGCATCCCGGTCCTGCCATTCTCCCGCCTCATTCAGGACTTCAATAGCGGATCAGACTTGTCATCCGTTCACGCCGAAATTTCGCTATAACGAGTCATCGAAACAGCCCTGCTCTCCCCGGAGATAACATGACGTTGAAGCCGCGTACCGACCTGAAGCCCAATACGCCCGAATTCGAGAACCTGCCTCTCGTCTCGCCCAACGGATTCCGCGAGTATGACGCGCGCTGGCTGTTCGGACAGGAAATCAATCTCGTCGGCGTGCAGGCGCTCGGGCTGGGGCTGGGGACGGCGATCCACGAATTCGGCGTGGTCCCCAGGATCGCGGTCGGTCACGATTTCCGGTCCTACTCCGCCTCGATCAAGCAGGCGCTGATCATCGGCCTGATGGAAGCGGGCTGCGAAGTGCACGATATCGGCCTGGCGCTTTCGCCCGTCGCCTATTTCGCGCAGTTCGCGCTCGACGTGCCCTGCGTCGCGATGGTGACGGCGAGCCACAACGAGAACGGCTGGACGGGCGTGAAGATGGGCGCGCAACGGCCACTCACCTTCGGGCCGGACGAGATGGGCCGCCTGAAGGAGATCGTGCTCGGGGGCGAAGGCAAGGCCCGCGACGGCGGACGCTATATCCGCGTGGGCGACATGGCGGAGCGCTATATCGCCGACCTCACCGGCCGGCCGAAAATCAAGCGCAAGCTGCGCGTGGTCGCGGCCTGCGGCAACGGGACGGCGGGGGCCTTCGCGCCGAAGGTTCTCGAAGGCATCGGCGTGGAGGTGATCCCGCTCGATTGCGAACTCGACTGGACCTTCCCGCGGTATAATCCGAACCCGGAAGACATGGAGATGCTCCATGCGCTGCGCGACAAGGTGCTGGAAACGGGCGCCGATGTCGGCCTTGGCTTCGACGGCGACGGCGACCGCTGCGGCGTCGTCGACGATACGGGCGAGGAAATCTTCGCCGACAAGGTGGGCGTGATGCTGGCGCGGGATTTATCCTCGCGGCATGCGAATGCGCAATTCGTGGTGGACGTGAAGTCGACCGGGCTCTTCCTTACCGATCCCGTGCTGATCAAAAACGGCGCGAAGACGGACTACTGGAAAACCGGACACTCCTATATCAAGCGTCGCGCGCACGAACTGAATGCGCTGGTCGGCTTCGAGAAGTCCGGCCATTACTTCTTCAATCCGCCGATCGGGCGCGGCTATGACGACGGGCTCGTCTCGGCCATCGCCATCTGCGACATGCTGGACCGCAATCCGGACAAGAAGATGTCGGAACTGCGCGAGGCGCTGCCGAAGACATGGGGCTCGCCCACCATGTCTCCCTATTGCCCGGACGAAGTGAAATACGACGTGGTGGAGAGAATGGTGAGGCTCTTCGAAGAGATGGAGACGAAGGGCGAGACGCTTGTCGGCCAGAAGATCCGCGACATCGTGACGGTGAACGGCGTGCGCGTGACGGTGGCAGACGGGACATGGGGGCTCGTGCGCGCCTCATCGAACAAGCCGGGGCTCGTGGTCGTGGTCGAAAGCCCGGCGTCGGAAACAAACATGCGCGCCATGTTCGCCGAGATCGACAAGCGCCTTTCGGCGCAGCCCGAAGTCGGCGAGTACGACCAGAGGATCTGAGGAGGCCTTAAACTTTCCGGATCGGTCCGGGGTACTGCGCCACAAGGGGGTCGGCCGTCAGCAGCATGATGCCCTCCTCCAGCGCCTGCGCAACCAGCATCCGGTCGAATGGATCCTTGTGAAGAGGCGGCAAATCGCCTGCCGCAAGTGCATGACCGCTCGCTATAGGCAACTCCTCATAGCCATTATCGAGAAGCCCGCGATGGAGGAGGCGCGGATCGGCCTGGAAATCATCCCGTCCCAGCGAGCGCTTGATGGCGACTTCCCACAAGTTCACCGGGCTGAAGAAAAGAAGATTCTCGCTGTCTTCTATGAGCTTGCGCGCTACGCGCGGCAGCTTGCCCGGCAAGCCAGCCGCCCAGAGAAGAATATGCGTATCGAGAAGGAGCTTCACGCTTCTTCCCCGAACAGCGCCTCGATCTCGGCCCTCCCCATCTTGTCGAAATCGGCGGGCACCTTGAGCGCGCCCGCCAGAAAACCGGTGCGACGCACCTCATCCGGCGCAGGAGACTCCAGCGCCGTCACCTTGACGAGCGGTTTTCCCGCCTTCGCGATGATAAAGCCCTCGCCCTTCGCCGCCTTTTCGATCAGGCGGGAAAGATGTGTCTTCGCTTCGTGGACATTGAAGGTGCGCATCGATTAAAACCCTAGTTAGTTTAGTTCAATAAACTTAGTTTATATTGGCAAATGTTTCAAGTCCTGCTTTCCCCGGCTCCGGAACGGGGCTTTACTCCTCCGTTCCTCCAATTACCGAAATCGAACCCGATGGAAACACCACAGGAAAAACTGATCGACGCCATCGATGCGCTTCTGCCCGCGCTGCTGCAGGGGATGGACGCTGTGTCGTTCATCGCGCGGCACATGCATCCGCCGCTTCTGGCAAACCTCGTCGAGCAGATGGAACCGGTGGCGGCGAAGCTGAAGGCCTCGCGGGCCCCGTTCGACGCAGCGCAATGGCCAGAGCATCTCGTTGCCTTTTCCGCCCATGTGCGCGAGGCGGCCAACGAGACCGAAGCGACGTTCGAGGGATTGCGCGCGGCGGCGGATGACGGATCGGCGCCGGGCGGGCCGGTCTTCGCGGCCTATCGCGCGATGCGGCACGGACCACGCGCAATGGAAGCGCTTTATCCGGTGAGCGCGATGCTGCCGCCGGTGAGCCGCTTCTTCCTCGAGGACGGCGCGCAGAACGACGCGGCGCTCATCGAGCGCCTCGCGGAAGGCGCGGCGAAGGAAGGGACCGGCATTCACCATTTCGGCAACGAGAAGGGACAGCGCGGCGGCTTCTCGCTTTATGTGCCGGAGACTTACGACGCAGATCGCCCTCACCCGCTGATCGTCGCCTGCCATGGCGGCAGCGGGCACGGGCGCGGATTTCTGTGGACATGGCTCAGGGCGGCGCGCTCTCGCGGCGCGATCCTGATGAGCCCGACATCGCTCGACGCGACATGGTCTCTCATGGAGCCGGAGCAGGACCGCGCCTCGCTCGCGCGGATGATGGCGCATGCAAGCGAGCGCTGGCACATCGACTCGGGCCGCATATTGCTCACCGGCATGAGCGATGGCGGCACCTTTACCTATCTCGCGGGGCTTGCGGGCGGGCCCTTCACGCATCTCGCGCCTGTCTCGTCCGCGTGGCACCCGATGCTTCTCGGCATGGCGGATCCGGCGCGGCTTCAGAACCTTCCCATCTACATCACGCATGGCGCACTCGACTGGATGTTCGCCGCCGACATGGCGCGGCTCGCCTCTTCCGAGCTTTCGGCTGCGGGCGCGGACGTCACCTATCGCGAGATCGCCGACCTCTCCCACACCTATCCGGCGGAAGAAAACGCCCGCATCATGGACTGGTTCCTAGGCTGAGGATCAGCCGAAGAAGAGCCGGTAGAACATCTGGATCGATGTAAGCGCAAGGAAGGCCGCGAAGGCGCGGATGAGCGCCTTGTGGCTGATCGCATGCGCGATGGCGGCGCCCCAGGGCGCGGCCAGCACCGAGAGCGGCGCGATGAGCGCGATCCCTATCAAATTCACGTAACCGAAGCTGAAGGGCGGCAGCAGAGGGTCGTTCCAGCCCGCCCAGACGAATCCGATGACGGCGGGAACAGCGATCAACACGCCGAGGCCCGACGAGGTCGCGACCGCTTCGCGCGGGTTCTTGCCATAGAGGGTCATGAAGCTGACCGCGAAGGTGCCGCCGCCGATACCCATGAGCGCGGAGAGCGTGCCGATGACACCGGCAACGGAATATTGCACGGGCTTGCCGGGCAACTGCGTTCCGAGGCGCCAGCTTTCCTTGCCGAAGGCGAGATTGGCGGCGACGAGAAGCGCGATCGATGCGAAGACGCCGGTCAAGGCATCGCCGCTCACATAGGCCGCGATGAACGTTCCGGCCGCGACGCCCAACAGAATGGGGAGCGCCCAGCTTCTCAGCATCGGCCAATCGACAGCGCCCTTTTTTGCATGGGCACGCACGGAGCGGATCGAGGTCAGCACGATGGTGCCGAGCGAAGTCCCGATCGCGAGATGCATGCGCACGGCTTCGTCGATCCCGAGCAGCGTGAAGACATGGTAGAGGACCGGCACGATGACGATGCCGCCGCCGACGCCGAGCAGACCCGCGAGGACGCCCGCGACAAGACCGGTGACGACGAGCCCGGCCGCGAAAGGCGCGAGTTCCATGAGCGACATGGCTTCGATGTTCATAGGCCGGTTCTTTATCTATTGAGCCGCGGCGAGCGCCGGGTCTTTTTTGGATTCGGGGGCGGGTCCGGATCGCGAGACCAGTTCCATGGCTTCGCGGATGACATTTTCGTTTGCGCCGGGCCGCGGCGCGTTCTCGGAAATGTGGCGGCGGAAGGCGCGCGCGCCCGGGCATCCCTGGAAGAGGCCCAATATATGCCGCGTCATGGCATGGAGATGTGTTCCCCGCGCCGATTCTCTTTGCACATAAGGCAGAAAGGCTTCAAGAACTTCGTGCCGGGAGAGCGGCACACGCTCGTCGCCGTAGAAGCGCGCATCCACCTCCGCCAGAAGATAAGGGTTCTGGTAAGCGGCGCGGCCGAGCATGACGCCGTCGACATGAGCGAGATGCGCTTGTGCCTCGTCGAGCGACGCGATGCCGCCATTGATGAAGATTTCCGTGTCGGGCATCGCCTCTTTCAGCCGGTAGACCAGCGGATAGTCGAGCGGCGGCACGTCGCGGTTTTCCTTCGGCGACAGACCTTCGAGCCAGGCCTTGCGGGCATGGACGATCAGCGTTTCGCAGCCCGCCTCGCGCACAGCCCGCGCCATGGCGGGCAGCGCCTCTTCGGGTGCCTGGTCGTCAACGCCGATGCGGCATTTCACTGTGACCGGGATGGCGACCGTGCCGCGCATCGCCTCGACGCAGCGCGCGACGAGCCCGGGCTCGAGCATGAGGCAGGCGCCGAAGCGGCCGGACTGAACGCGGTCCGAGGGACAGCCGACATTGAGGTTCACTTCGTCATAGCCGAAATCCGCCGCGATGCGCGCCGCCTCCGCAAGATCGGCGGGCTCGGAGCCGCCTAGCTGCACGGCGACCGGATGTTCCGACGCATCGAAGCCGAGCAGGCGCGCGCGATCCCCATGCAGCACGGCGCCGGTCGTCACCATCTCCGTATAGAGAAGCGCGCGGCGCGTGATGAGACGCAGGAAGAACCGGTCATGCCGGTCCGTCCAGTCCATCATGGGCGCGATGGCGATTTTATTTTTCAGCGTATTCAATAGCTTAACGGAACCCCGGGAATGTGCAACCAGTCTAATTTACGCTGTTGTACCTCCCGATGCGTCTGCAGTGCACACGAAAAATTTCGGGATCGACGGCGACCAATGGATAACGTCTTCCCGGCAAACGACGCATTCAGGTCCGCCTCAACGGACGGCGTATCGCCGAAACCGTCCATCCTTGTAAGGAGACGGTCGCCGGCGATCGAGATGGAACGCCGCTTTGGCCGGAGCACCCCCGAAACACCGAGGTGTGATGTCGACGGAGACTCGAAACGCCGCTCACATTGGCTTTCGCCCGTCAGTTCCAACGCCGTCATTCGATAACCTCATACCGTGGACAATTGCGTGGATCACCGGGATCACCATCGGCTCGAACGCAAACCGGATTCGGTGCTCGCAATCACGCCGCTGTGATCGCTCGTGCGTGCGGCGTTGAATATCGTGAAGCCAAGTGATTTTCCAAAGCCTCCCGTATCGGTCACCTTCATCCTCGTGAGCTACGGACCCCCTACCCGGTTCCCGATGGTCGCATTGTCTTGTGGCGTCAATCCCAATCATCAAAGTCAGATCGGAGACTTAATAATATGTCGAAAGTCACCCTCACCAACTCGCTCGCCGCGGCCGGCGCTATTGCAACGGCACTCACGCTTGCGAGTTTCTCTGCTCCGGCTCAGGCCGAAGACGCGTCAATGGAAAAATGCTACGGCGTCGCGCTGGCCGGCAAGAACGACTGCGCGGCGGGCCCCGGCACGACTTGCGCGGGCACATCCACGCTCGATTATCAGGGCAACGCCTGGAGCCTGGTTCCGGCCGGCACCTGCACCAGCATCGAGACACCGCATGGCAATGGCAGCCTCGAAGCGAAGGACACGCAGCTTCCGTCGTAACGCGTATCGCGGAAGCTCGACCCGGTTCCGGCAGTCGCGGGAGCCGGGTCCCCGCCGCCAAGCACATCCGCCCTCGCGCCGAACCCGGTGACCGGGGCCGCTGGACCGAAATCTCCGGGCGTCCCGGCAAATTCACTATTCATCACGGAGGCTCAAAATGGGCGAGCTCTTTCAACAGGCCAGCCGTCTTATTCTCCAGGTAAATTCCATTCTCGCGCGCATTCCCGACTGGACTTACGCCTCATTGATGCGAGTAGCGGTGTTCTTCGTTTTCTTCCTGTCCGCGCGCACCAAGGTCGATGGTTTCATGACGCTGAAGAGCAGCACATTTTACCTTTTCGAAAATGAGTACGCCTTGCCCGTCATTCCATCTGCCTGGGCCGCCTATATGGCGACGTATGCCGAACACGTCTTTTCCGTTCTCGTTCTGGTGGGCCTTGCCACGCGATTGAGCGCGCTTGCCCTTCTCGTCATGACGGCGGTCATCCAGATTTTCGTCTACCCCGAGGCCTATGTCGTTCACATGACATGGGCGGCAATGCTGCTTTACCTCGTGTCGAAAGGCGGCGGCCTGTTCTCGGTGGATGAGGCGGTTGCGCGAACGCTGGGCCAGGACAAGCAAGTTTGGTAACTGCTCACCTCCCCCGGTGTGAGTGGTCGGGAGGGGGTTGACGCGGAGGTGCGGGCTTGATTCAAGCTCTTCATGAATCGCCAAGAGCTTGAGTCGCTGGACAAACCGGCCCTGATC
>Ga0098054_1000488_pt1 | contig 24504 bp, 38 predicted proteins | sample 16_taG_FD_75048 | JGI IMG/M metagenome (GOLD analysis project Ga0098054, IMG submission 75048) | Marine viral communities from the Subarctic Pacific Ocean - 16_ETSP_OMZ_AT15313 metaG | ecosystem: Environmental > Aquatic > Marine > Oceanic | place: Pacific Ocean | collected 2015-01-18
GAACTAACAGTATTACTATCAGCAGCGTATAAGGCAAGAGGTGTCCAAAGTATTAAACATAGGATAATAAAAATAAAATAATTCATTAATGGCCGCCATTAGTATTTAAATCCTGGTGTCATTAGTAGAAACATAGCACCGATCAATAGTACTATGTATATAAGTAATCTAAAGTTCATCTTATACTCCCGCATATTGTTTCATTTCAAACCCAAATACATCTCGTCTATATTCTGGTAAGTCTTCTCCTTCAATACGATACAAGATATGCCCCGTTAATTCATATAGTGCTGCTGCTAACCATACTACATTATCACTATAAGAATTGTCGCAAGAAAGTTTCCATTCTTCTGAGTTAGGACTTAAAAATAAACATGCCCCTTGACATAAATGAAGAACAGGACATTTAGGGCATTCATCCCTATCTGACCAGTGAGTTCCTGTCTTGATATTCACATCTTTCAAATTATCCATCGTTCCAATATGATGTGAAATACCATCTGGGTTTTCAGATGAAATTGTGACATTCTGGCAAGTGGTGACATTACCATTCAAATCAACTGCCATTGTCTCTGGAGAATCCATTCCACATTTTTGTTGTAAAGAACTAGATGGTTTTTGTTCTTTCAGTGAATTTAAGAAGAAATCTATTTTTTGATTTAAAATACTAAATTGATGTATTTTTCTGTCCATTATTTCTCGAAATGCCTTACGTCTATATTTTATATGTTCCTCGTTGTTTTTCCATGACATCGATGCACCGCCTTCATCGTAAGCATCAACAGTTCCGCCCTCTCCTATTGTTACCATCCCAAAATTATTTCGTATCCACCTCTGAACTTCTGCACGCCTATCATTATTTTTATGAATCATAGCACCAACAGCAAATCGGTTCTCTGGAACTAAAAGGTTTCGTAATTTAAAAAGCCATTTCTTTTTTTCAGGATCATCTAATGGATCAGGTCCTCTCGTCTTTTGTCCAACACCATCATGTGAAATAGAAACACTAAATTTGTATTTCTGAATGAAATCAATTATTTCTTGATTAATTAAAGAACCATTTGTAATAACACTAAATGTTGCTTTTGGATATTTCTCATGAAGTTGCTCTGTTATCATTTTCATTTTTGGAAAATACAAAAATGGCTCTCCACCCCATAACTCAAAGTGTAACGTTTCACCAACTGTTACATTATCAAATCTTTTAACAAATACAGAAATTTCTTCTGCCGTCTTTTCATCTTCATCCTCATGTTTATAATTATCATCTGGATTACGAGGAATAAATCTTTGCGAACAATACTCACATGAATAATTACATTTAAGTCCTAATTGTATTTTAATCTTTGTTAAATTTCGTTTTCCTGCATCCATTTTATAAAATGGAATCCAGTCTTTAAAAACATCTTGTGCAAGAACAATATCACCATTCTCGTAACGTAACTCTGACGTAGAATTATCATAATTAAGAATTAATTCTGTTCCTTCTTTTTCTTTTTCTAAATAGAATTTAAATTTCATAATAATGGTCTTAAATTTATTAACTTAATTAATGTTGGATGTATTTGTGATTCTCTACTTATTTTAAAATTAACAACTAAACACACTCTTAGTCCTGCTTGGGTATGTGTATTTGTCTCATGCCAAACGTACCCTGGGTGTATTACAGTAAGACCATTATATGGACTTATTTTTATAATATCCGCTCTAGTATCACCTTCAGGGCATAGATTAGTTGGTCTAGGATCTAATAGTATTAGATTTCCGCTATAATCCGTATCTAACGGCGGGGCGCCTTCATCATTTTCTACATAAAATTCATTACCTACTGTTAAATAATGTATTAATGTTCCGTCAACATTAGTATGTCGATGTGGTTCTAATCTTTTATCATGTGACAATTGTATTTTGCTAGTACAATGAGCTTCTACTTGTACTGTTTCATTAAATCCCCATGCTTGTTTAATATACGCTTTAATAACTTTACTAATAATAAGTTCGAACCTATATACAGATTTAAAGATATTTGTTTTATTCTCAGTATTGCCAGTATACTGAGTGTAATCAAATAAATCTATGCATGAAGGCACTGGTTCTTTTGTAGTTATCCTTTTAGAATAGTTAGTTACAACCCATTGAATTAAATCTTTTCTTACATCTTCTGGAAGATCAATTGCTAGCTGACCAATAGGGGTAGCCCATTCTTCTGTAATTTGTAAGTTCATATCATTCTTAAATCATAGGTCTTGAAGGTTTAGCCTCATCTGAAGTTGGATTTCTCATTAGTTCTCTTGTTGGTTCAATTGAAGTATTTTCTAAAACACCTGGAGCAATATCAAAATTAACAACAAGACTTATTCTAAGTCCAGATTTTGTATGAGAATTAGTTTCATGCCAAATATACCCAGGCTGAATTACAGTTGTTCCTGCTACTGGTCTTATAGTTCTAGCCTTATTATTATAAGGATAACTAACATTTGGTCTAGGATCTAACAGCATGAGATCACCACTATAGTCATTATTTATACTAGTATAATGCATTTCCTCGTTTTCAATAAAATATTCATTGCCTACTGTTAAATAATAAATTAAAGTTCCATCAGCGTTATCATGAAAATGGGGCTCTACTCTTCTCCTATGAGGTTGTTGAATATGACTAAGACAATGTATTAGCATACCTATATTTTCATCTAACCCCCATGCCTCTTTTACATACTCTCTTATTAGTTTAGAAACAATCATTTCAAATCTATAAACTGCTTTAAAAATATGTATTTGTGAATCAGAAGCATACTTTGTATAATTAAAAAGATCTAAATTTGTAGCTGATGTAACACACTGAACTAGTGAATCCCTCATTGATTTGGGTAAGTTAATTTCAGTTTTTCCTATAGGAGTTGACCAAAGTTGTTGGTAGTTCATCATGGTTTTTTGTTAAAATAGTAAAGGATACAGCAACTAAAACTCTTACTCCTGCCTTAGTATGAGTATTAGTTTCGTGCCAAACATATCCAGGGTGAATTAAAGTAAATCCTTTTGTGGGTGTAACTACAAAATATTGGTTATTACCGGGGTACCCTTCTCTTGCAATAGTTACTCCTATATTACAGGGCCTAGGATCTAATAATATTAGATCCCCACTAAAATCCGTGTTTAAAGGTGGACGAGAAGGAGACCCATCAGAATATTTTTCTAAATCAAATTCTCCACCTATTGTTAAGTAATGTACTAAAACTCCATCCCAACCATGATGGTAATGAGGAGCTGTTCTTCTTCCAAATGTTTGTTGTACATTACCAAACCCCCTAGCTTTTATTTCAACATTCTTATCAGCATCCCACGCCTTATGAATATAATCTCTAATTACATTAGATATAATTTTTTCAAAATCCTTAACTTGTTTAACTTCATTCTCGTCAGAATATCTAGAACAATCAAATATGTTGTAAATTTTTCTTTCAAATAATTCTGATTCAGTTATTGTTCCAATTTTTCCATCATAAGTATCTTCAGTAAATACATGATCTTGTTTTTTTATTATATCAATAAGCGTAATTCTCATTTCTTCTGGTAAATCAATATGTCCTTCCGCTATAGTTGACGGCCATTCCTGATCAATTTTTAACTTATTCATTTAACCTCTTAATGGCTTACTTAATTCATTGTACCCATGCGACATAATTCTAAAATTAACAACAATACAAATTCTTGTACCTTCACCAAGCCAAGGATTGGTTTCATGCCATAAATAGTTGGGGTGAATTATGGTAAGTCCCATTCTTGGGGATACGGTATGTACTTTTTCCCAGTATGGATAATTAATTGCAGGTCGTGGATCAGTAAATAATATTTTATGTGTGCCATGTCGAGGAGATTTTTCAGCCCCTTCCATTAAATTTCCGTCTCCTACAGCAAGATAATGTATTAAAACACCGCTAGTATCTTGATGATAATGGGGATAAGTTCTTGCACCTGGTTGTTGGACATTACCAAAACATCTACCCTCAATTCTAAGATCATCAGCTTGCTGAATCCCCCATCCTTTACGAATATAGTAGCGAATCATTTGGCAAGCAACTTGTTCAAACTCTAAAATAGAATCTTTAGCAAAAGGATACTCATCACAATCATCAAAAAGATTATAATGAGTAGTAGCGTAAAATCCTTTAGCTTCTGCAATAGAATAAAAATCAGGATTCGTTTGTTTTACTTCACTTAGAGCTGTTTCTTTTAATTCAAGAACTTTACTAAGATCCTCGACCATGTTGGGAGGAAGTTTTGTATCACTTTCAAAAAAGGGAGTAGTAAATTTTTGTTCTATCTTTGAGAAATTGTCTAGTGGGTGGGTGGTTGTATCTTTAGGTTCTTCTGTTATATTTTCATAAAATGCTATATGCTCGGGTTTTGTTATCATAAGTCATTTAAAATGAAGATCATCAAAGAGAGTTTAGTATCGCATTCATCGTTTGCAATAGCAAAATCGTGACTATAATAACGCAACTGTGTATCCTATACTAAAGGCTTTACTATACCAGAATTATTCCTCGTTAATACGCGATAATTAACAACAACCGCTGCTCTGATGCCTGTACCAACATATGTATTTGATTCATGCCAAAGATAAGCAGGATGAAAAATAGTTGTTCCTACTTTCGGTTCAAATGCAATTGCTTTATTATCATAGGGGTAACTAACAGCAGGTCGTGGATCTTGTAACAACATGTTACCTGAACCTTCACATGGTAAATTATCTTTAGATAATTCAAATGATCCGTAATCAGCAACCTTGTTATCTTTTATTGGTTCAATTTCTGCATTACGGGGGATAATTAATAATTCTTCATTACTTGTATCTTCACCTTTAATATCAAACTCTCCACCAAGCGTTAAATAGGTAATCATTACACCATCAAAACCGTGATGATAATGAGGATAAGTACGTCTACCATTAGTTTGCATATTACCAAAAGCACGAGCTTCTAAATTCATTGATTCAGTATTTTTAGTATCCCAAGAATTTGCAATATAGTATCTAATCATTTCGGAAGCAATTTTTTCAAAGCCACGAATATGTTGTCCAACTTCTTTATCTTCCCCAAACTCAAACATATTGTAATGATTTGCTTCAAACTCTGGTGTTTGTGTTTTCTTATGAGTACCCATTGTGGTGCAATAACCACGTGAAGCAATAAACTTAATAAGACCTATTCTCATTTCTTCAGGTAAATTAAGTTCCATTTCACCTACAGGTGTTGCCCATTGGGATGTAATTTTCATATGACCCGCAAGAGGATGTTCTTTTGATAAAAATTTATCTTGTTTCACAGGTTCAACAGCAGGCATATTGAACATGTCTTCTAAAACTATTGTTGTAGACATTTTTTCCCCTTTTTAAGTTACGGTATACTGTACATCTTCAACACCTGTAAAGTTTCTAAATCCAATCTTAACTTTAAAGGTATCGTCAGTTGCTAAACCTAGCGCAGATACTTTAAATGATCCTAAACCATCTGTAACGGCAACTCTAGTTTTAGGAAGATACCCTCCTGTAGATTCTAAATATACAGTAGTATCTTTTTCTATAAGAGTGCCATCTTTTTCAGTCATCTTAAATTCAACCGTGTCAGACTCATCAGCAGCAATATCACCACCACCACTTGTGACAGTAAAGTGTGGCATAGCATCACCAAGTTGCCCCAAATAGTTATAGTCAGCAGGAGCTTCCCAATCAGTAAGTATGTTAGTACTAAATCCAAATCCCTTGTTATATTTTAAGGTCACAGAACAATCCGTAAATTTATCAGATTGAAATGGTTGATATACAAATAATGAAGCAGGAGCACCATATTGTCGTACTGAACGAAGTGGGTGGGCTTTAGAATTAAAAGTATGGGTAAGTGCATTATAAGCAGGGGAAGTTCTTGGGCAAGAAGACGACATTACACCTATTACCCAACATGCTACATCAGAGTGTTCACCGTTACGTATAGAAGGATCAGATGGATCAATCCAAGAATAAGCACAATTACGAAACCATTGTCCTGTCAATTGTTCTGTAACACTATCTCTAATACTAGCTGGTATATTAGGAAGAAAGTCCTCACCTAATTTTTCTTCTCCAAAAATTGAACCTGCGGGCAATCTATTGTGATACACCCCTTTATTCAATTTTGGGAATTCCATATACTTAGGTAATGCAGAAAAATTTAAGCTCTTTGAGATAAGCTTTGAACTTTCTACAGTTGGAACTTGTCCTTCAACATCTAAAGTAATTTCTGCACTTTTTTCATCTAATTCGTGTCCTTCAAGTGGACTCCATATTTTTAAGCAAGCGTAGTCATCATGCACTAAATACTCTACATGAACTCCTACGGATAGACTGTTATACATTTTTTTAAACATTTTATAGTATCCTTTAATTTATTTAACAATTACAAGCGCAGTCACAAGCGTTCCAACAATTTGAAGAAGCTAATGTAATATTAGGAGCACTAGTACTTAATGTATGGCCATTAACGCCGCCATTACAAGCGTTGGGCTTAATTGCCCCGCCTGTTCCGGATCCAGTTGTAATTGTTCCATTACCGGTTCCAGAGCAATTAGCACAATTAGCCATCCCATTACCATTTGTTGTACAGTTGCCATGATTAGTACAGTTAGTCGTCCATGTACCGTCACCTCGAAGATAATTTCCTGAACCACCAGTACCAGAACCTAATCTAGCTGAAGCTATCGTACCTGATCCTATTCTAGCCGCATCCATTGCTCCTGAACTAATATTATCTGCATTAGTAGTGTCTGTAGTTGCACTAGTTGCAAGGCCAGCAACCTGAGCATTTGGAAGATCAACTATTCTGGCATTTGGTAATGTACCACTTGAAATATTACTAGCACTAGTAGTATCTGTCGTAGCAGAAGCTGCTAAACCAGCAACTTGAGCATTCGGGAGATCTACGATTCGTGCGTTAGGTAACGTTCCTGTATTAATATTACTGGCATCTCTTGTATCTGTATTGGACCAGGCCGGTACATTTAAAAGAGTATTCCAGTCGGAGGCAGGTACGTTATCTAAGCCAGCTGAGATAACATCCCCGTCTGCTTCTAGTAAGTTTGCGAGTTCTCTAGCTTTGCTCATCGTTTTATCCTTTTAGAAATTTATAAACTCAATTTTATCGGCAGTGGTGGCTCCTGCTGCAAGTACTACCGTAGTACCATTAGTAGCCACAAAATCATTTCCCACTCCGTTTAATAATTTTACGCCATTTAAAAATACATGTAATCGTCCTGGTGTGTATACGTGAGGAAAATCTGTTTGCGCAGCTGTTGGTGTTTCAACTGTTTCTGAATACTGATCATCAGCTGCAAAATCCTCTAATAATTCCGCTGTCATTCTAAGTTCAACAGGAATACCAGCAGAGTGTCCGCCTGCTACAGCATCACATGTAAAAGTAACCCCCGAAATAGCCGTAACTTTAACTACTTCATCGGTTAGAGATACATACGTCCAGTCTCCCCCACTTAAAGTAGGGAAAGTCGCTGCTGACACTACATCAAAACTAGTTGCCCCAGCGGATATTGTTGAATCTAATGTTGTATATGCATTATTCGTAAACTTTACGCCCATAGCTGTACTCCTTTAAGTAACAGGGGTTATTAAGATATGGTGATAGTCCACGTAATAGTAATAGAATCTGATGCACCTTTATTAACTACTGAGAATACAGTTCGTGCAAGCATGTCACCACTTGAAGCAGCATCAAAAAGACCAGCTTCAGTAATAGCACCTGTACCATCACCAGCTGCCCATGTACATGAATACGCAATTGTATTAGTTGAAACAGTAGTACCTGTTAAAGCATTTCTGTCAATTTCTGTCTGTAACGTAGTATCTCCAGCAGCCGCTGCGTTAGTACCAGTACCTAACGCCATATGCGTCATTACTGTATTCGCATTGTTCATTCTATCGGCTACCCATTCTTTACCTGCCGTTACTACTAAATTATCTGTTTCTTGCACTACTACACCATTTAGTGAAATGCTTAGTGCACCTGTTAAGTGTAAACCATCATTAATCATTTTTAAAACTCCTAGTTGAGTGTAACATTATTTAACGGGATTCCTCCTCCATTCAATACCCCGCCCGAAATCTTAGTAAGGCTCATTAAATCAGAAGTAGTCGCCACATTATTTACTACATTAGCATGAGGATCACTATTTAGTGTAATAGCTAGTCCATCATTTAATATTTGGAATTCATCGCTTGCTACTAAACTATTCATTGTTTGAACTGGTACATTTAGTAGCACACTATTTAGCGGTATTCCTGGTGCGCCCAAGAGCCCACCTGAATTATGACTTACGTTTATGGAATCAGAAACAGTTGCCGCATTATCGACTATTCCAATGTCGTCATAATAATGGTAGACCAGTGTATCTGCTAGACTTAGTGAATCAGTTAAAGTTTTAAAGTCTATGTACAGGTAATCTGTCAAACCAATTGTGTCAGATATACCTTTACCTATGCTATAGTCATCCGTATCACTAAATGTAAAGGCATCTGTGACATTTTTACCTGGTGTTAATGCTATTATATCTGAAAGCGGCCCAAAAACATCAACCTGATCATTACCTTTTAATAACTCAAACTGGGAATTGGCCGTATTTAAGGTTCGTGAATTAAGTTCATGGGTACCCAGTGGGTTAAATTCAACATCTCCTAATAAAATAGAGTCATTAAAATTTCTAACGTAGTCCCAAGCTTGGGCAACTACGTCACTTATACTATAACTATCAGCTACAGGATGTTCATACAACAGCCCAAGAATATCCGACATCGTAGCAACATTACCTTTAGTTCCAATGTAATCTTTGTCTATTAATGCCGAGTCATCTAAAGCGACACCATCTGCTATAGCTTTAGTTAGTACTCTATAGGCCGTATCTGAAACAGTGACGCTATCTAAAGGTGATTTCAATGGATGTACTGCTGCAACATCCAGTAGTGCAAAGATATCACTTATTGCTGGTTTTACTATTGCAGTTGCATGCGAATCAGCTAAAGGAACTGTAAAATAAAATTCTCTATTTTTACTATCGTAGTCTAAGAAAACGTCAACACTCGCATTAACATAATCTACATCTGCTTCTGCATTACTACCTGTAAAACCGCCTACAGCCATTAGAAGTCACTCCGTACTTTAAATTTAAGCCTATCAAAAAGAGTTAAAACACCTCCGCTAGTATAATTTAATGAAATTTCACCTTCATAAGTACCAGCTGAAACATTCAAAGTCGTAGCACCCCAGGGCATGTAGCATTTCCCATCTACAGGAACAGTTTTTATACACGTCATCGTATCTAGGACAGTTGAAGCGCCCAAAGCACGAAATTTTACTGTAACTGCAGGATCGGTAATATCGATGGCACTCCAGGTATCGGAGTCATCGGGGTCTAGAGTAAGACCAGCGGCGGCGGTGTTAGAATCTTTTAATGTTAAGTTGATCTCTGGCTTTGTATCATTAGCCACGAGATTAATATCTGCATAGTATGCCATTATTAACTCCTAAGGAGGTTGTTCTCAGCATTGGCAATGGTTGCGGGTGTAGAATACGATAATATTTTAAAATGTCAACTTAATTATATAAATCCGTTATCCTCTAATTTAGTATTAACTTCAATTTCATTATTTCCCCACATGCCAGAATTAATTAATTGCTTACAACTAGCTTCATAACGAAGATAGTAAGTATTATTCTCATCTTTCATATCACCACTAATAGCACCATGTGCTTTATACGCTGAGTAATTAAGTAATGCTTCTGTGTATACTTCATTAATCTTTAAATCTGCATAAGTTGTTTTAGCTTTTTTAGGAGCAGCAGCATATTTTAAAAGAATTTGAGTTCGTTTAGGTGATTCAGCATCTGTGCCTTTGATAACTGCCTTAAATGGCTCTGGTATAAGAATAGACACGTGTTGGTCGACCTCTTGTACTAATTTTACTGAATCGTCTTTAATAGGTACTTGTACAAAATCCGAAGCGTAATATGCGTAAATAGGAGAAAGAAAATCTGAAGGTAAAGTAAATTCTTCTCCATCTAATGGATTGTCCAGTTCGTATGTTTTTATCATTAAATGAAATCGTTTATGTAAAGCTAAATTAGCTAAATTTACATAATTAATAAACTTATTTTGATTGACCGTTTGTACTGCAGTTGGCGCTGGGCTTGGATTAGCCGACATGTCGCCGACAGATGCGATAGCAAGCTTACTGCATTCCCCTGTAGTTAAGTAATCAATATATTCAGAAACTTTCATAATGCCCCCATCGATTTAGATACCAGTATAATACACCAAACATTTTAGTTCTCCTTGAGGAGCAGATGAGCAGGGGAGTCGAGGCCCCTGCCCATCCGGGAGGCGCAAACAAACCCAGATCCGCATCTAGGTTGTTGCGAGGTTAAACAAAATAAGAACTATCACCTATCTTTCGAGGTTGGTCACCCCACATAGTTGAATCTTGAAGTTCGTCTTCCTCTTCTTCCTGCGGCCCTACTTCACTCGGCTTCCATGCATTTAATTCTGCCAACATAGTGATCGTATCTATTTGATCATCATGTTTACTCTTAAACCCCTTTAGAGTAGCTAAAGATAATTCAAAAAGCAACTCTACAAGTTCTTTACTATCTTTTAATTCCTCCGGGAACCAAATTTTTTTAGACTTAAATAAGGGGATAGCATTTTGTTGGAATCTACTCATCTTATCCTTAGTCGGTCTAATACCTATCGTATTACTATTTTTTCCTTTAGACAACGTAAAATAAATATTGCGTTGCCCCATCTCATTCTGAATCCAACTAATAAAACCACCCTGCTGTCCTGTAGTTTCGATACCTACCTCTTGTGGTCTATATTCTTGAACTAAACGAAATAACTCATCGATAGTATTATTCATGAGGGTTCGTTTACAAAATCCGTCTACCCAAAGCCAATCCCCATTGTTATTTAAGGCCCAAACGTTGATTACACTAAAATCGGCGTGTTCTCTGTCAGATGTAGCAAAATCCGTAGTAATGTAAAAATTATAAGCTCCTCTATTTTTAAGTACGTTATTACGTTTATACCATGTAATGTCAGAGTCGTTAACCAATCGGTCTTCCTCTGATGTAATTCTTAACATTAACTCCTGATTAAATGAATCAAGTTTCCCAGCGCCTTTCGCTTTAAGGTATTGAGTATTAACGTAATCGTAACTAAATCGATCTTCCCAGGCACCTTTAAATTCTTCTTCACTACAGGGAAAGCTTTCACAGACCGGGTACACGTTAACATGCCAAACTCCAGATTCGATAGCTTTGTATAGAGGATCTTTAGCGTTAAACGGAGTCCCAGACCAAATAACTTTCCTCTTAGCAGGATGTAATGCATAATCAATGGCAGAATAGACGGTGTTTTCAACGTTCTCAATAATAGTCGCAGACCTAGCATCTTCATCTCCTAACAATCATCAAGTACTGCAAGTTGCGGTCTAGTATTCAATTCAACTGTACCACGAACACCCGTCTTTGCACCATGGCCAGTAACAACAAATTCCTTGCCTTCCATATTTTTAAAATACCATCTAATATCCGTAAATCTGGATTCTTTAATAAATGATTTTAAAAATTCACTTTGTTCACATCGACGTTCCATACGAAGTCGCATTTTCTTTACACCATTTTCAATACTATCTGAAAGATATAAAGCATAATCTACCTTTCCAAATCCCGGAATCGCCCCATAAACAGCTAGATACAGGAATAGATATTCAGCAAATATAGTAGTTTTAGCCAATCCACGAGCGCACATGTTCGCCGTGTTTTGGTTTTTGCCCGCAATTTTATCGAGCATTTTATAGTGAATTACCGGAGTCTTATTTTCTTCTCCTTTCTCACCATTAACTAACTTAACAAATGATATAAATTCCAGGGCGAACTCACTAGGTACATAACCAGGATCATCCTTGTAATTACAATCATTTAACCACTCATCCACTGATTTTTTAGTCAGCATCCTTAATTACCTCATAAGTTGTTTCTACAGGTTTTGCAATTATTTCACTAACCGCTATGTCTTTAGCCGTAGACTGTCCATTCATAATCATTTTTAATTGCTGTTGGGCCAAGGCTTTTGTGGTATTTCGAAGGTCTTCTACAACATCATTACTGTATCCAATATCGATTTCCACTTTGGCAGCTGTTGGAGCTGTTAAATTACTCATTAAACTCTCAGCAGCCTTCTGCCGTACCAATTCTGATTTTGCGGTTCGCATTAATTCAGCTTGGGTATTAATAGCTTCCTGGTACACGCCGGCATTTAATATATGCGTTGGTACCATGGTTTGCTCCATAATTTTAGTTATTAGCCCTGTTTTACTGTAATTATCAGCAAAACTAGCTATATATGAAGCAGAGGCGCCTTTATCTATTAAGTTCTGATATCGATCAGGAAATACCTTACTATAGGCAACAGAGGACTTATCTCCCATTAATTTCAGAGATACAAACTTTACAGCATTAACATATGCTGTTAAGGAGTGTTTTCCTGTAGATAAAACAGAAGAGTATGTTAATGCGTTATCTCTAAATACTCTTCGTAACTCGCTATCAGCTTCTGAGTTAATTAGATCAACAACTTTATCCGTTATATGCCTACGAAAACGCTTATCAGGAACAGCACCGGTTAGCATGTCCTTAGTTAAATAATCAGTTGTTTCTAAATCAGTGCCATTATCTTTTAAATTAGTTAGTTGCATTACGAACCTCATTCCATTTGTGAATTAGGGCATTATGAGATGTACCGTCGGTGTAGCACATATGAGGGCACACCATCCATATATTCTTATCTACTTGTATTAAAACGCTTTTCTCTACTAATTCCGTCCAGTATTTTTTCCAAGTCCTATAATCCTTAATCCATCTAACTGCTTTTATAAAAGTTTTCTTATTTATCTCATTATTTTGATTAGATAATAACGTTAACGGTAACAATAAAGCAAACGCCGTCCTGGATAACGACCACTCACCTGCAGTTTCTAAATTAACATATTTACTCACCTCTAAGTCCTCGGCTAGTTTGGGTATCCCACATGTGCTTAACTATAAAATACTGCCTGTCATTCCCATTAAACATAACATCAGGATTAAGCATATACTCTTTTTTGGTGTATTTCCTAACAAAATCAAACTTCTTCAGGGCTCTCAACCCTCGATGGAAGTCATGAAGAGTTATACCAGACTTTTCACATATGGTTTTAGGGGTCCCTACTACCATATTTACTCGATTAATCTTATACATCATTTTCAGTAATACCAGCGCCGCGTCACTTGACAGCTTATTATCAGCTAAAAGCGTAGCCGGTGCGGTTCCGAGTTGAAATTTATTAAACATTGACGCCCTCCTTTTCCTGATGTAATCTTTTCATGTTTGGTCTCCTCCTTGGGTGTCCATTCACTTTTACGGTGGGTGGGCACCCCTCCTTAATTAATAAGCTGCGAATGAAGCCATTTATTAATTTATTTCCAACTCACTTACTACGAGTGTAACTAATCACGCTCCAACCGGGAAACTCACTCATGTATGTCGAGCTGAAAACTTACGCTCTATTTGAACGTAAGTTAATTTACCTCCTACCCTTAGGTAATTTAATTTACGACTTACCTTTTATAAGTGTGACGACGAGTGAAGTTATTTCCAACTCGCCTCACCTAAGTCGAGTCTGGCCTAATTTGAATATGCCTCTCACTTAGTATAAGTAGAGTGCACTTCAATTGTTTTATGGCTTACACCCACATTGTTTTATAGCATAAAACAACAAATAGCAACACTTAACTTCAGTTTAATCTCACATTAGAGATTTAACTACCCTGTTTAATCTCAGATATGAGAATAAACTATTTGTAACCTCTTCTATCTAAAGGTCTAACTCTCCTATAAGAATAAGAAGCGTCCTCCGGCTTTTCGCCCCTTCGGGGCTTCAGCCGTCGTCCTTCTTAATAATAAATTAATTAGCCCCACAGGGGGCGTAATTAATTAGATGGTCCAGCGCCATTAGCAATTTTTTATTTTTAGGTAGAGGTGCAGTACTAACTAGCTAAATTCAAATGGCGGGATACTACCCCCGCCCCTTAAAATATAAACGATCTTTACACAAAGGACAGTGCAACATCACTTCGTCAATCAGGCTATAAACAATAAACCTTAAGGAGATACCATGGAACTAGTCGATACATTCAGCAAATCATCTTGTTACATTCTTCAAACCCTAGATCAGGGTACTGGAACCATCTTTCACGGTGCTGCCATTGTCAAAAACGCAATGGTCAAAGAGCACGTGGTTCAACAGCGTCAGCATTACGAAGACATTAATGCTGAACTGGCAAAACCTTCTGGTAACTTAACAGAAAAGCAAATTGCAAACCTCAATGCAATCCCTGATATGTAAACTCACCCCAACTGGAGGCTAAGTCAATAAAAGGCTAGCCTCCAGCCAACCTCAAAATCTAAGTCAAAATCCAAAGATTAAAACCCAATCTAAAATTTACACATAAGATAGACACAGTAAGAGAGAGCGAAGAGACATACTTCTTAAATCTTAAAACAACGTCAAAATCACTTCGTCTAAAAGGCGTTTAAAAGCGTCTGTGGTTCTAATGTTCCCTGTTCAAGGAGTACCAGTATTCTCCGCTCGGGCATCCTCCTGAACCACTTAACCACTGAAGTCTAAGGTCACTCTCATATAGGTTAAATTCCTATCAAGATACGCTTAGACTTCAGTATTACTAATCCTCTTCTATAGGAGGCAGTAAACATGAGCGTAAATGCTAACAAGCAAGCTCCAAAAGTAAAACCAGATCAATCTAATGCACCTAAACTTAGATTTACTCTGGGTGATTCAGAACGGTATTACGAACCCGCTAAATACCTTAGTGCAATAACTGTTGCTAAGGTAGTAGCACTCTTCGCAAACGAGGCAATGTCCTTGGAAGAGACCGAAGGCAAAAGTCTTAAAGTTATGTATAAGACTGATACCGAAGTAAAGTTCTGTGGATTTGTAACAGCTGGCGACGCGTCCATTGTTTTAGATGAGTCAGACGTCGAAGCTATTCTAGAATCTGCTCGAACTGGTGAGATTAAGAAGGCTATCTCTGCTGAGGAGCTTATTGATCTGTTTTAAGTGAAAAAGGCTAGATTCCCGTTAGGTTACAACCGTTATACGGGGGTCTAGTCTTGTTTTACTAACTATAAACTAAGGAGGCACAATGCAAACTTACAAAGATATATTAGTCGAGGCAAAAGAAGAGATTAAAGTAATCTGGGAAGATGCTTGGGCTGACTACAAATTTACGTGTGCCCAAGCTAAAGCAGAAGCAGAACTTCAAAGGCACCAAAAAGCTATCGATACGTTAGCTATACAAGCTCAGCTGGAAATAGATGAGCTTAAAATTAACCATAACGAAAACTTCTGGAGGTAATATGTCTTGCATGAATGCTAAAGAAGTTGTAGTACCAAGAGGGCGTTATGATACTAGAATCATTGAAATGAAATGCGGAGAAACCGACCATCACGGTTACCGTGTGATATGTGATTCTTGTTTGAATAGCCGAGAGGCTATGGCAGAAATAGAACGACACCAAGCTAATGTAGATGCTGATAATGCTTGGCTTTCCTCAGCTGGCTGGGGAGAGATGTAAGTTCTAATTGTCCTGTTAATCCTTAAATACAAGGAGATTATTGTGGAAGATTGAATCTAGCCTCCGTTAAAGCGTTACAGCGGTCACGTGTGCTGTAACTATGGGGCTCACCGATTGCGTGATGCAAGCTAGCTCGAATCCGATGGCTAGCCCAAGAGGTAAAAGGGAGACCGTTCTCCATTATCAAAGGCGGTAAGGCTAAAGCAACCTATTGCACACATGGTAAAAACCTAAATAAGCCAATAGTTTAGCCTTAAACCAAATTCTAAAGCAGGATCGCTCACTACAAGGTTGACATCGATATAAGAGAGGCTATATGCCTAACAATCAACGATGACTTCATGTACTCGGACGTGAGCCTTCCTGCTTAATTTTACACTAGAGGTGTGCTAGTAAGCCAGAGCTGAAAGCACGAGAGAAACCACCTTGGGGCGGGTCTAGAACCGACCCCTAAAAAATTCGATCAAATAGAAGCGGTACATACTTTGTTCAACTTGGTAAGCCATTGCGAAGTATGTTTGCAGATTAGTAAGCCATTGGCTGAAGACGGCAAGTCCCGAAGGGCGACTGACGAGTTCCTGCCCTTGAAACCCCTTATTTTAATAGAGGTAGGCGTTAGCGTCTCCCCAGAATTACGGAACACTGCACCAAGCCAGTGGTAGTTAGCGAGCGGTGCCTTTTAAGAGTAAATGGGAACACATCCGCCAATAGGATGAGGTGGCTTCATGAACCACTGACCTTACTCTACTCTATTACTTTTATAACCTATAAACTTTAATCTAAAGGAGGATAAAGAATGGCTGAATTTCTAGGTGTAATCGATGGAGGCATAATCAGAAAAGACGGCTACACGATTATGTCAGGCTTCATAAACAAACCAGAAGAGGGCAATGCAGGAGTTCACACAATCCTGCAAGATTTCGACCATCTCTGGGCTATTATTGAAGCTGACAACAACTGCAATAAGAACTACTACAATCACATAGCTACTTGGTACGGTGATGTAGATTATTCTTATACAGGTGTAAGGCACAAAGCTCAGCCGATGCCTTACTACTTCGACTGGATCGCTAAAGATCTAGACGAAGAGCATGAATTCCCAGCAGGTTACTTTAACTGCTTACTTGCTAATCTTTACACTGGTAAAGGCATTGCACCTCACTCCGACGACGAAGCAATCTACATGGAAAACGACGGAACCGTAGGTGCTGTTGCAACTATCAGTTTAGGAGGAACGGCGATTGCTACTATAACCCGTAAGAATCGTCCAGAACCAAACCCTCTAGCAATCAAGCTAAGAGACGGGAGCTGTTACGTAATGCCTGAAGGTAACTTCCAGAATGAATACACGCATTCGGTTAGCAAACCAGATGCTCGTAATCCTCGGAGAATTAGCTTAACTTTCAGGCATATTCCTTAAACAATTGGAGCAGTATATAACGCAAGTCTTGGGATACATGAATAAGATCGTATCCGCTCACTGCATAAAAATTAGTGAGGTTATATACTGCTCCTTAACCTATGGAGGCACCATGAGCTTTATACATTTTATTGATTTATTGTTCTTTGTTATCCTTCCTGTAGGTCTTATTGCGTATGCTATTAAATACGCATGGGAGGATATCAATGATTAATAACATTATTATCTTTATCTTAACAGTTATCACCTTATTCACATTAGCTCACTATGTTAACGCATGGGAAATTGCTAATAACTACCCTTATGGTAAGTTATGTGATTTATACAACAATTGTTAACTGCCCTAGACCAGCCAAAGGCTGGTCGTAGGGCTTAATCGTAAGATAGTGAGATAGTGACTTTAAACTTTAAAGGCGGAGGATCTATGTACGAATATACAGTATATGAAGTTTTATCTGCTCAACCGTTCTTTAGGAAGATAGATAGTGTTAAAGCTATGAATAGCGAATCAGCTAGAAGAAAAGCTATCATTGGTAACAATACAGCATATAATAAAACTTGTACAATGCAGAAGAAAGAAGAAGCAAATAGAAAGCTTGAAGATTTATTAGAGGACAACATTCTTAATGAGGAGCCTTAGAAACCCAGACCGCAAAGAGTTGACCTCTGGAGGGGCCACTCCATGTCGTAAAACCGAGTCTCATAGTAGTTAGGTCTTATGCCTTTAGGTAAGGGTGGAGGCGGTTGAGTCTTAAGATTGTTGAGCGGTGCATATTCTAGCCAACGTGATCGTGCAATATGATTCACGATCTCTACATAGACGCTAGTGCACAACTAGAATATGCATTGCTACCCTCATTTTATAAGGAGTCTAGCTATGGAACATTGGAAAGAAATAATTAAATTGGTTTACAATTGGCAACACACAAAAAGAATAGCAGGAACAAGTATGCAAGAAGATGAAGACTTATTTATCAAAGAGTTAAACGAAGAATTCGTCCTTGTTAAAAGGGATGAGATAGTAAAGAATGAAATCGTATTTAAACCTGGAATCGATCCACCAACAGGGATCATATAAGGAGAAACCATGAGTGCATATAGTGATGAGTCTGATCGTTTATTAAAATTATTAATTCAGGAATATTTTAAAAACAAATACAAAGCTACAAATTATACAGATACTTATACAAGAAAATCTTTACTTACATGTATGGAAGATTTAACAAATAGGGCTATGTATAATCATTGTATTGAAGATCGAGTGGCTATGCATGAAATAGCTGATGAATATCATGAGTGGTTAGAACTAAATATAGACAGGCTAGCTGAAGAAGAATTAGAATTCAAAGATAGTTTGGATAAAAAGGACATAAATTAAATGTGGCTTTTAGTAATGATAATATTTAATCAGCCCTACCAGGTTGACCATATACAATTACTCGGTAAATATACTAGCCGACAAAATTGCGTGGTTGAACAACGTAGGGCTGTTTCAGTTTATAATAAAAATCAAAAAGGTCCTGTTAGTTTTGGTTGTATGAGACTAGAAGGAACTACAATAAAAGGAGCAAATAATGATATGGGTTCTAGCTAAAGACGTAGCATGTACGGATCACGGCGAGGGCCCTTGCCTAGCACATGCAACCGATGAAGAAAAAAATTTAATTAAATTTGATTCTAAGGAAGAAGCTGAGTTATACGTGCATGCTTACATGGATAGTGACCCAGATATTTTAATAATACCTGAAATGGAGGTTATTAGAAAATGATACACTCTCTTAAATTAACTGAAGAAGAATGTGCACAACTTCAGTTTATGGTAACCGAACGGTTAAATAAATATAGAGGGGATGAATCAAAAGTTTTAGCTAGTATTAACGAAAAATTACAGGACCTGAATACCGACAATATGGATTTTTATGATGCAGTTGACTACTAATTTATAAGGGGGCGTATGAAATTACCGAAAATTCCTATTAACCAAATAGAAAGGGCATTAAAAATGGTACCGTTAGTTAAAGATATCTTACCAATTAATAGCGAATCGGAATCCAGTTTATTAAACTTAATTAAACAGCAAGAAGATGCTTTACATGATAAGAAAGCTGAAATCTGTGCTTTAAGGTTTAAAATTAAAGATTTAGAAGAGAAATTAGAAGATCTTAATCTTAAGGAGTTCTAATAATGGAAAAACATTTAGAAGCAGCAGCATGGGTAACTATTTGTTTTGCCGTCCTCTATTTTGGTGGACACCTTATAATTGCCTTAGCTAAATGATTGTATCAAATACAGATGGATATTGCCCAAAATGCCATGAGGGAGATGTCTCCCATTCTGGTTTTTTGGAAAATATTCATTTTTTTAAATGTAATTTATGTGGTCAGCATTATGGTTTTAATATCAAAGAAATAGATGTAGATGAGTTACCATTTACTTCTAACCCTTCACCAATAGACGTATAAATCGACTTCGTCGAAACGGCTCTCACCCCTTAGCCTCTAGGAGAAATCCTAGGGGCTTTTTCTATATAAATCGGAGGAAATATGAACAATACAGCTATAGAACAGTATGAGTTGGAAACTTCGTGGTCTACAAGAATTACGGATGAAATAGTACTGGAAGCTATACAGGGAGAGTTTCCTTTTTCTATGGAACTGGGCATATTAAACGCTATTACAGACATTAATAGGGGCAAAATATCAAATAAAGAAATTTACATTAAGTTATTTTCCATCATTCTCATAGATAAAGTCGCTAAACCTATCCAAGCTGTTTCTACCCAATTAGGGCATATAGCAGGAATTAAAAATTCTGCTGAAGCCTTTGAATGGGGCATTTTATTGATTAAAGAATGCAAGAAATTTGGTTTGTATTCTTTTCAAGACGTAGATGGGGATTGGTATGTGCACCCTAATTTCACGCTAGATAAGAAAACAAAGCAGAAATTAGCTAAGCTACAGTACCTACCTCCTATGAAAACCATGCCTATAAAATGGACTAATAACCATAACGGAGGCTGGTTCTTTGAAACCAAGCATCTAGTTTTAGGAAGTAGATTTACTAAGCATAATGAATCCTTAGCTTATGACGTTATCAATAAGCTACAATCCATTCCATGGGAAATAGATTCAGCTACTTATAATCTTGAAAAGCAAACTAATCGTGTAATGAACAAGAAGAAATTCTTACGAGTCATTAAAGAATATTTAGGTATTCCATTTCATTTTGTCTGGAGATACGATTCCAGGGGAAGGAGCTATTCCTCAGGATATGATCTTAATCTCCAAAGCAATGAATATGGTAAGTCCTTGTTATCTTTACATAAAAAGGAACTTATCACTGAACTTGGGCTACCTAATCTGTATATAGCAATAGCCAATCATGCAGGTAAAGACAAACTTACTTGGCAAGACCGGTATGATTGGGCAGTTATGCAAAATATCAATGACATTGAGTGGGATGAGCCTATTCTTGGACGTAAGGCGATTAGGGCCCTTCAAGATACTGAAGCAGGTAAACCTACGGGTTATGTAATGAGCGTTGATGCAACAAGCTCAGGGATCCAAATCATGGCTGCTGTATCTGGGTGTAAAGAAACTGCTAAGCTAGTTAATATGTCAGACCCAACTACTAGGTATGACGTTTATACCGAAATAGCTGATTTGATGAATAAGCAACTACCTAAGCCAGTGCCTAGAAAGATAGCTAAACAAGTCGCAATGACTCATTTCTATAATTCTAAGGCTACGCCGAAAGCATTACTTTCAAAGAATGAGTTAGCTGTATTCTATGACGTTATTCAAGGGCTACTTCCAGGAGCAGAAACAGTTATGCATTCTATTAACGCATGCTGGAACCAAGAGGCAGACTCCCATTCATGGGTAATGCCTGATGGACATCATGTATATATACCTGTTGTAGAAGCAGTTAATGGAACATACGCAGACCCAGAATTAGGGGAAATACCGCTTAGGTGGTATCACCAAACTAAGTCTGAGAATTTTAGGTCTCTTTGTCCTAATGTCATCCACTCTATTGATGGGTATATAGCTCGAGAAATGGTAAGACGCTGTGATTTCCAATTAAGTCATGTTCACGATTGTTTTGTGTTTAATCCTAATCACTTACAACAAGTAACAAAGACCTATAGGGAAATTATGGCTGAAATAGCTAACAGTGATCTATTTGGAGATATATTAAGACAAATTACCGGCGATGCTAATATGCAGGTAACTAAGTCTAGTACTGATTTAGCTCAAGATATCTTAAATAGCAACTATATGCTGTCTTAATCCGTGGTATCTATTAATGGCCCTCCTTCGGGAGGGTTATTTTTTTTTTATAAACCCAATACTTAAGATTATAGTATCTAACTTACTTAATTAAACTTATATATAGGAGCTGTTTAATGTTGAATTTTGTGGTAAACTATTGTGAATTAAGAGCCTGCCAACACTGGAGGATCGATAATAAATGTACCAAAAATAATCAACCTATCGCTGATAGTCTTAAATCTGTAGCTAATATGCATGATAGTTCAGTATGTGAAGTAAGAAGACAAATAGATACATACCGATTAGAAAATTTATTGGAGGAATAAATAGTGAGACTAGGAGAATCTGATTTATCAAGAATAAGAAGGGAAATATTAGATGATTTATATGGGACAGAGCAGAAAAAACTAGACGAACAGAAAGTAGTTATGGCTAGAAGAAACCGAGACTTATGGTTAGAACAATACCAGCACTTACTAGCTCAATTACCAGAAGCAATGGTAACTCGACATACTGATTATCATTTAGCTATAAAATATGCACCGGGTTCTCCACACGATAATACCGTTGCACTAGAAGAAAGATGGGATTACTCAGTTAAGGACGCAATTGTAAATCCATGTGAATCTAATGGTTCATCCCATTATCTTAACGCAGCTCAATCCCCATTACATAAGGATTTAGAACAAGAAACTGCAGTACTTTGTAACGAAATTCTAAAATTGAAGGAAGAAAGAGACAAGATGAATGAGTATTTAGTATCTACTACAGCTGTGTATAAAGGAAGCTTACAACTAAAAAAAGTATGGGACGCGTCATTGCATAAATTTTTACCACCGGAACCAGTCAGAGCTAAGAAAACGAAAGAAGAGAAATCCGTGCCTGAAACACCAACATTTCTTAAAGAACGTATGACCACTAATTTATTGGAGGATAACTAATGTCAGGTAACGAAGAAATTTATATAGAAGTTGCAGATATAGATCCTGATCTTGTAGAAAACGCTAGTGATTTAGAAGAATTAATGGAGCTATTGTTATTCCTAGGCTTTCCAACCATATAAAAGGAGACATAATGTATGTTTGAAGTAAACGCAGTTGAACTGCAAGAGTGCTTAGAAGAGGATTTAAAAGCAGGTCTCACCCCAATGGTTGCATCTAGCCCAGGAATGGGGAAATCCGATATTATTCGTACTCTTGCCGATAAATTTAGCTTGAAGGTAATTGATTTTCGAGTATCTCAATGTGAACCAGTTGACATGCAAGGTTACCCAGGAGTAATTAGTGACGCCGGTAATCAATTAAGAATGACGTTTCATATCCCAGAATATTTTCCCATCGAGGGGGATTCTATTCCTGAGGGATACCTAGGATGGTTACTATTTCTTGATGAATTTAATTCAGGAAACAAGCAAACGGAGGCAGCAGCGTATAAATTAATTTTAGATCGTGAAGTATACAAACATAAATTACATGAACGATGTTTGATTGCCGCAGCAGGAAATTTAACTACGGACAGAGCAATCGTAAATACCCAGAGTACAGCTACTACATCCAGGTTAACTCATTACCGCATGCGAGTGGACCATAAAGTATGGATAGACTGGGCGAACTCTCATAATATAGACCATCGCATTATTTCTTTAATTAAATTTAAGCCAGAAATTTTACATAAATTTGATCCTCAAACTAATGAATTAACATTTCCTTGTCCTCGTACATGGGAATTTGCATCTAAAATAATTTTAAATAGAAAAACAATAGATAATATTACTAAAACTCGTTTAGCCGGTACAATTGGCGAAGGAGCTGCAGTAGAACTAGCTACATACTCTGAAATTTATCAGAACCTACCTACTATCGAACAAATACTTAATGATCCTAAAGCAGGATGGAAAGTTCCTAAAGAACCTAGTGAGCAATACGCAGTTACAACTATGTTAGCTCACAATAGTACACCGGACAGTATTGAAAAAATCATAATTGCTATAAATCGTTTACCAGTAGATTTCCAAGTAATTACATTTAGGGATATTTATAAAAGAACGCCAGTATTAAAAGGCCACCCAATTATTAAAGAATGGGTTGCAACAAATGCTCACATTATTTTCTAGGAGAAGACATGAATTTAAAACCAATGTTAGCTGCTAAAGCTACAGATTTACAAATACAAAAATTATTCGACACAAACGGGATACTAATTGGCTCACCTAAATTAGATGGTATACGTTGTACTATTCAAGGTCAAAAAGCGTATTCACGGTCTCTTAAATTAATTCGTAACAAACATGTCCAAAGCAAATTAAGTGCCCCAGAGCTAGAAGGACTAGACGGAGAGTTAATCGTAGGAAGTCCAACCGCTCATGATGTTTATCGCACAACTACTAGTAATGTAATGCGAGAAAGCGGAACACCTGATTTCACATTTTGGGTTTTTGATAACATACTAAAACCAACAAGAAATTACCGACAAAGGCTTACTGCATTACGATCACAAGCAAAGAAATGGGAAAAAGGAATTTTCTTAAAATTACCAGTAGAACTTTTAGAAGCTGTAGATTTAGATGGTATGGATGAATTAAAAATTTATGAAAAGGCTTGTTTAGATGCCGGATTCGAAGGAGTAATACTTCGTGATGGATCCGGTAGATATAAATATGGTAGAGCAACAGCTAAAGAAGGTGAACTCATAAAAGTAAAAAGATTCAGCGATTCCGAAGCTACGATACTCGGTATGGAAGAGCAGATGAAAAACAATAACGAGAAGAAAGTTAATGAACTCGGAAGAGGTCAACGATCTTCTCATAAAGAAAACAAAGTTCCTAAAGGAACATTAGGTGCTCTTGTGTGCAAAGACAAAACCACCGGAATCCAATTTAATATTGGCACAGGTTTTGACGATGCCACAAGAGACCAGTTATGGAAATATAAAGACGGTCTAATAGGGCAAACAATTAAGTATAAATATTTTGATATTGGTGTTAAAGATGCACCAAGACACCCAGTATATTTAGGTATGCGAGATCAATCTGACATGTCTTAGGAGGTAATATGGGAATTAATCTAGAAGGAAAATTAC
>Ga0098054_1000491_pt1 | contig 24226 bp, 32 predicted proteins | sample 16_taG_FD_75048 | JGI IMG/M metagenome (GOLD analysis project Ga0098054, IMG submission 75048) | Marine viral communities from the Subarctic Pacific Ocean - 16_ETSP_OMZ_AT15313 metaG | ecosystem: Environmental > Aquatic > Marine > Oceanic | place: Pacific Ocean | collected 2015-01-18
ATGAACGACAAAAATTTCAAGGCCACCAAAAATATGGGCGTCCAGAAATCCAAACCAATCTACTGGGCGCAATGCCAGATTGGTATGCATCTCGCTGAAATGGATCGCTGTTATTTTATAGCTGTCAACAAAAACACAGATGAGATCTATGGTGAGAGGATCAAGCTCGACAAGGCAGAGGCCAAGGCGCTGATTAGCAAGGCTGAGAACATTGTATTCTCTGCCCTACCGCCAGATAAACTGCACGATGATCCGAGTAATTGGCAGTGCAAGTTTTGCCCCTACTGGGCTGTGTGCCACGGCTGCAAGATTCCAGAGGTTAGCTGTCGGACGTGCAGCCATGTGACGCCAGAGCAAGATGGCACTTGGAGCTGTTCAAAGGGTAAGCCTACTGTCACTTGTGATGAGCATTTGTACATCCCACAGATCATGCCGCCAGACCTAGAGGTGTCAGACGCTGGTGATGATTTTGTTGATTATGAGGATCTGGACAGCGGAGAGATAATCCGCAATCAAAACAACAGCCGCGAGATATTTGAATCGAGGATGCGTGATGAGTGATAACAGGAACCTTCAAAAGTTGGTACGAAAAATTATTAACGCCATGCCAGATGAAATTAGTGATGAGGAATTGGTGTGTATAATATTGAATTTGGTGATGTTATATTCACGCCACGAAAATTGGCCAAAAATTCAAAGCGACGTTGGAATTAATATTGTCATGGAAGTGATGGGCAAAAAAAATGATGTAAGACGCGCCGTCCAAGATGCGGATGATTTTTTAGGGAGAATTGTCAATGACGTTTGAACTTCGAGATTATCAGAAAGAGGCTGTCGATGGTCTGTACAATTACTGGGCTGGAAAGGCTGGCGATAATCCGTTGATCGTTGCGCCAACAGGATCTGGCAAGACGGCTATTATCGCGCAGTTGATTAAGGATGCCATGAGCTATCCTGACACTAGAGTTCTGGTTGTGACGCATGTGAAAGAGCTTCTGGAGCAAGGCGCAAGTGGGCTGCTAAAACTCTACCCAGAGGCTGATTTTGGCATATACAGCGCAGGGTTGAAGCAGAAGGTTCTAGACCGCCCAATCACGTTTGCAGGCATCCAGAGCGTCTGGGAGAGGGCGTATGACATTGTGCCAGCTCCTGACTTGGTTTTGATCGATGAGGCACACCTATTGCCCAAAAATACTGAGACACGATACAATCGATTTATTGCCGATCTGAAAGTTTGCAATCCACTGGTGAAAGTGGTTGGGCTTACAGCCACGCCGTACAGATTAGACACAGGATATTTGCATCAAGGAAAGGGCAGAATCTTTGATGGGATTGCCCATGACATACCTGTGGGGATGCTGATGGAGCAGGGATATCTCTCCCCGGTCATCTCGAAGGGTGGTATAAGGCAGATTGATTTGACAGGTGTTGGCAAGCGAGGCGGTGAGTTTATCGAAAGCCAGCTTGCCACGGCTGCGTCTGATCCAGAATTGGTCAAATCAACTGTCGAAGAAATTGTAGATCTGGGGTCTGATCGAAAAAGCTGGCTGGTGTTTAGTAGTGGAATAAATCATGCAAATATGTTGGCTGATGAGTTCGAGGGGCAGGGGATAGACGTTGGTGTGGTGACAGGTGGCGACAGCAGTGCTGTGCGCGAGAGGACCATTGCTGACTTCAAGAGCGGTCAACTGCGATGCCTGATTAATGTGAACGTGCTGACCACAGGTTTCGATCATCCAGAAGTGGATCTGGTTGCGCTTGTTAGAGCGACAGCTTCGACTGGCTTGTATGTTCAGATGGTTGGGCGCGGGACGCGGATTGCTGACGGCAAGGAAAATTGCCTGATTTTGGACTACGGCCAGAATGTCGAGCGGCATGGCTTCATCGATAAGGTAAAGCCAAAGGACAAATCGGCAGGCGCGGGGGATGGAGAAGCCCCTGCAAAACAATGCGAGAGCTGCCAGACGATGGTTCACGCAGCCTGTCAGATCTGTCCATCGTGTGGGTTTGAGTTCCCTGCTCCGACACTCAACCACAGCGCAAGCAGCTATCGTGGGGCTATGCTATCGTCACAGGTGCAGTCTGAGTGGGTTGACGTTGATGACGTTAAATATCGTCGGCACAGCAAGGCTGGTAAACCTGACAGTGTGAAAGTCACTTACAAATATGGTTTTTTTGAAGAGGTCTCGGAATGGCTTTGCCCAGATCACGGCGGCTATGCGTCAGGCAAATATCAGCAGCGTAAGCGCTTATTAAATTCTGAGGCTGACACGACTGATGACGCCCTAAACGAATGTCATTTTTGGACAACGCCCAGTCGAATAAAAATTAAACCATCCACCCACAATCCAAAATATAAAGAGGTTGTAGAGTTTGATTATACCCAAGTGGAGATAAAAAATGAGGCGCAAAGTAAGGACTTCAATCGTTTCGGTGACGAGATACCCTTCTGAACACGATGAACAGGTTGGATTTGTTAATTGGTTTCGAGCTAATTTTCCAAGAGTTTTGATCTTCGCAATTCCAAACGGCGGCAAGAGATCGATCTCTGCTGGCAAAAAGTTCAAGGCAGAGGGTGTTGTGGCTGGGGTTCCAGACCTGTTTATTCCTGAGTGGAACTTGTGGGTGGAGATGAAACGAGAACGCGGTGGGCGACTTTCCCCCGATCAAAAAGACATGATTGCGTACCTTGAGGGGATTGGCCACTGCGTGGTTGTGGGCAAGGGCGCGAAGGATGCTTCGAAGCAGATTATGGATTTTAAAAAATGAAATTAAAATATCACTGGACAATTAAAGACGATGGACTGAATATTTATGAAGAAGGGGTGAGGGTTGCGAAGATCGATCCTGATCAATTCAAACATTTAGTTGCAGAATTAACAGAGCATTTAAGGTGGCAAGAAACTAGAGAAGGATAGAAAAAATGGGTGATGAATCTTTACGGCCAGAGCAGAAAGCGCACTTGAGATTTTTGAGACAGCAGGTTGATACATGCCAAACCGAGGCTCTTCGAATTGTCGCTCACCCCAACGTCACGCAGGACATGTTCAGAGCATGTAATGAATTAAAAAAATACAGAAAATCCTTACAGCGCGAAGGCGTAAAAATTTAATTTAAAAAAAATGCACTTCCTCTATTGTAATCTGTGACAACTGTCATATGTTAGTTATGTAGAGAGAGAGGAAACACTATGAAAAATGTAAACATCAAATCAGTCAACAATGGCAAAAAAGCAGCAGACCGCAATCGCTACTGTGGCCCAGCCGTCATCAGCGCAGTCACTGGTATGACTACTGGAGAGGCTGCTCGACTGATTCGTCATGTTGGTGGACGCAAATGCATCAAAGGCTCAACTACACATGAAGTCATAAGATCTCTTGAGATGTGTGGCATTAGAGGTCAGCACAAAACATTTGGACTTGATCTTGATCGTAGCAGTGGAGTGACACTAGCTGGCTGGCTCAAGTCTACAGTCAAAGAACGCACAGCCAATCGTGTGTTTTTGATCGTTGCTGGTTGGCACTGGCAACTGGTTCAAGGACGCCGCTACGTTTGTGGGATTGTTGGTGATGTGGTCAGCATCAAAGACAAAAAGGTAAAACGCCGTGCGCGTGTAGCCGAAGTCTATGAGCTTACATCAATGGGCGCGATTACTAAACCCAGCGAGGCTATAAAGCCAAAGCGTGTGGCGTGTGGTGCGGACAGGGATCGTGGCAAAGCTCAACGCCTAGCAAAGAAGATGGGCATGGAGATCACCATTGAGCCTTCTGGGTATGGAGATAATGCGTACTGGATCGATTACGACAGTGAAGACGATTATGCAGATCTTGGCGTAATCGAAGGCCACTGCTCGTATGCTTGGTGGGAAGTTTTGGGGAAGCTCCAAGAAATTGAGCGGCACCAACAAAAAAAGGCAGCATAAATTAATTGGGGCTTCGGCCCCTTTTTTTTGCCTACCCCCCTTGTAATCTGTGACAACTGTCACTATCTATAATGTAGAGAGAGAGAGGAAATCAAAATGGCATACGACCCGACACACGAATATGAGCATAGCTATTACTCTTCAATCGAAGCTCGCAAGCTGGCTAATGCCGCTCACACTAAGCGCGTAAACTGGATCGCCACTGATGATCGCGCCCAAGAGATCATCGATTTCTTGGTTAACTACAGCCCAGAAGACGAAGGTTTTTTCCCAGCCGTTAAAAAAGGTATCAACACATACGGCCAACCCACACCCAATATGCGTAACGCTATGGTCAAGGTGCTGGACAAACGTGCCGCACAAGCCGCTGAGTGGGCTACCAGAGATGGCAAGTGTGAGTTTGTTGGCACAGTGGGCAAGCGTCAGGCTTTCACAGTCACAGTGAAGCATATCGTGGATCTGGAAGGCATCTATGGCATATCACACCTTCATATCTGCCGTGATGCTGATGACAACGTCATCATCTACAAAGGCACACAATACTGGGGCAAAGGCGCTCAAGTGACTTTCATGGCAAAAGTCAAAGAGCATGGCGTCCGTGATGGATTAAAGCAAACCATCATCCAGCGCCCCACAAAAGTAAAAGTAAATGGGGAAGATTACTAATAATGTACGGTAAAAATCTCCGCGAATTTATCTTGGCGCTACACGGTTTTGATATCGTGTGGCTCCCATCCGAAAACGGCGATCAGCCACCATTTTAGAGAGGAAATGAAATGAAAGTAAATGAACATGGATCACCCGCCGATAGGGGAAGTGCCGACGCTTACTATGGGCGCAGAATGAACCCACACTGGTGGCCTAGCGGCTCCTACGAAGGCAAGCGCATTGAAAGCAGGGATATGTCCCAATCGCAGATAGATGCCTATGTAGAGGCGTATGAGGCGCAGGACAGCTTTAAGGACTGGTAGTCTTACTGGGCTGCGCTTTGTACTCTGGTTGATACGTTTGGGTCCATGTTTTCGATCAGACTTTGTAAGGCTGGAGAGTCGTTAACTTCCTCAACAGGCTGTGCCATTGGGGGAGCAATTTGACCATCAGCTCCTGCAACAACTGCCGTTTCCAGAAGTGCGCGTCCAGCTCCCGGCCCCATTTCAACACTCTTTAACCAACGCTTGTAAGCTGGAGATCTCTCAAGTTTATCTAGAGCGGTTTGCAGTGCAACTTGATTAGCCGCAAAGTCAGCATCCACAAGGCTCTTGAAGGCAGAGCTATTGAGCAAGTTACCAGCGGCAGCTACCCGATCAGTTTTACCTGAACTAAGCAATACATCAGTGATAAGATCAGCAGCAGCCCCTCCTGCTGGACCACCACTTACCACCCCACCGCCTGCAGCAGCTCCACGGACAACCCTGCGACCCAATGAGCTGTTCCAAACTCTCATCGCAATATTTTCTGCAGTTAAGCCTTCCAAGATCATAGCTTGGTTAGCCTTACCAGTCTGAGATACACGACCGCGAGCTTCAGTGATTCGCTGAGATACATTTAACAGATCAGTAAGGAATTGATCACTGTCAGGACCAAGTATGCTGACAATTTTGTTATATATCGGCTTGTTCTGTTTTAGACCTTTTATAGTCTTTGCATACTGAGCAAAGCCAAACGGCAAGTCGCTTGCACCACCGGGAAGCGATAGAGAGTTAATTGCAGTTGCAATCGCTTCTTTTTGAAGATCTTTCGGTATAACTTTTAAAATTTTATTTAGGCCACCAACATCACCCCTAGTCCCTGCTGTAACGGCAGTTCTTAGCTTTGAAGCAATGCTACCCTCAAGCTCTTTTCCAAAAGCATTTACAATTCGGGTTTCAAGAGCTTTTTGTTTAGCTGTAGTCTGATTGGCTAAACGTAATTTTGCTCGAAGGTCTGCACCTCCAATTTCATCAACAGTTAAAAGCTGGTCTTCAGATAAAGCTGCATACATGCGTTTAAGCGCAGATTGGTTCACATCTCCGTATGGACCCTGACCTCTACCTATTCCACGGCCAATATCTTGCTTTAGACGAATCAAAGCAGCATATGTTAGTGGTGTATCTGGGTTCGTCAGTTTATCAAAAAGTAGCCTTTCTGTTGAGCTGAGATTGTCCAAACCTCCCAATTCATCAGTCAGCTCATCAAGCAAAATGACAGTGTTGTTCCCAGAAGCTAAAGTTGATTTTGGAACTTGAGCGTCAACATCGTTGTACAAATCTCCAGCAGCTTTTTTAAGAGCAGCTTGAGATGCTGTAATATTTCTAAAAACTTTATCTGAAACGGAAGCAAGATCTGGGCTTGCGTTGATTGCTGCCATCGCTTCGTCTGCGGCATTAGAGGCATTTATCACAATAGTCTCGAACTGTCCTGCTGCTTCAGATGCCTTTAAGTCACGAGTCATCGCGGCAGCATTCTTGAGCAAAGGATTATCACTAAGAACGTCAGGTGGTAAATCAATACCCAGCCGCGCAGCGGCAGCAGCAGCTTCTGGGTTTGTCTTGGCCTCTTTTGCCAGCTTTTCAATTGCAGCTTGAGAACCAATCCCACCTTTAGATGCTTGCCGCAACAATGTGCCAAGCTCTTTGGGCGTCAATTGAATTGTATCAATAGGGATTGACGTGTCAGGAAGAGCGTCTTCAAGAGCTTTCTTTTCAGCGTCTGTAAATTTATCAATAGTTTTATTTATGCTTCCTCTAGAGCCTCTTGGCTTTGCAATAGTTCCAAGAGATCCAGCAAAAGCATCTGGCATTGCCATAATGTCTCTGGCTAGACGTTTTGCACCACTTTCGCTCATGCCAGCTTTTACGGCAATATCAGCCATGCCGCCTACGATATAACCTAAAGAGCCAGAGGCCTTACCACCAGCAAACGCTCCTACATCACCAGCAAATTCTAAGATATTTTGAATGACCTGTGGAATAGGGATTTGAAGACCGTCTTCAGAGTATAAGGCCATCTGATCTGGCACATCGACAACGCCTTCAGTTTGCGCTTGAGCAGCCAAATCGAACCCCGGAGCTGAAAACTTACCGCGTAGGTTTGTTGGCCCTTGCTCTGTTTCTACTGAACTAAAATCGTCAGAATCAGCGGGTGGGGGAAGCATTGGGTCAATGTTTTCAGTACCCAGAGCGGCTTGCTGCCGTGCTTTTGCTTGGCGTCTTTTTGCTTCTCTGCGCTGTTCTTCTGTGGCCATGATTAAAACCCTAACTCAGTCATTCGTTTATCCCACGCATCAAATTCAGCATCGGTCAAAGAGTCTGTATCAATTTCTCGCAATTGTTGAATTGGCATAACAGAAAAATTGAAATTATTTTTTATTTTCCTGCGATTTGCGTCAATGCGTCTAGATTCTTCCTGATCAGCTTTCTTCTTGCGTAGCCAATCACCAATTGTCTTGTCACCATCAGATAAGAAAATTGCCTGCTCATTTAAATAAGCCATTAACTTATTCTGAGCCTCAATTTTTTCTTGCAGCCAATCAATCAACTGATTTTCTGGCATGTTTGTTGGCAATGCTGTATTAAGCGCCATGTTTAATTCGCTTTCGCTTAGTGCGCCGAAAGTAACAGATCCGACAACATCTAAACCAAGACGGTTTTTGACGTTTTCAAGAGCAATTGTTGAGGCTTTCCAATTGGGCAATAGATCAGCAAGCTGACCAGAGTTTGCACCACCGCCGCCTTGATCTTCTGGGGTAAGAAGTCTTTTCGCTTCTTCTAGGTTGGCAATGTTTGTTCTGATCTCACCAACTTTTTCAAACGCAGCAAGTGCAGTATCGACACCAACAGTGCCAGCACGTCTTGCACCTGATCGCTCACCTTGAAGCTCAATGCCACGCTCTTCAGCCTCTGTAATGGCTCTTTGCGCTGCTTCACCAGTTACTTCGTTGCCAAGACCATCCACAACTTTACGCGTGCCGTTTTTAAATGCATAAATAACAACACCACTATCAAGTATTTTGCTTGATTGAACCTCTGCTGCATCTTCTGCTGTTTCGCCTTTACTATCGGTCCAACCTTCTGGTGGCACAGCAGCCCAACCTTGTTTTTCAAACTGTGCTGCATCAGTTTGATTTTTAACCACAACAGGATCAAAGCCAGTTTTAAAGAACTTACGCTCTTTGAAGGTGGATGATGATGGATCTTTTGGAAGAGCGGAGGTTGGAAGGTGTAGGTTGGGGTCAAAAGAATTGCGAGGAATACTTGTGATGCTTTCATTAACAGGTGTATTTGGATCATCCGCAACCCCTTTAAGAATAACATCCATTCGGGTGCTGTCTTTAGAAGTCTTGTCAACGCTAGTAAATCTTGCACCTTGGTTCTTTAGCTCATCAAACTGTTTAGCTGTCAAGTAATCTGTATATGCAGTTTCATAGCCAGTTATCTTACCGTCAGCATCTTTAATTGGCATAGAGATGCTATATTCTTTTGGATCTTTATATGTGCCAACTTTTGGCTTCAAACTTGGAGCCAACTGCAACGCAGTCTGCATCCGCGCGCGGTCTGTTTCTGTCTTCTCTTTTTTCTTTGCATTTAGATAGTCAACTGGAGCCTGTGCTGCCCCAACAGCAGAACCCAACACAGTCGCACCGGGCTGAGATGCACCGCGCCCCATTTCCAAAAAGAATTGCAATGCAGCTTCCCAAGGATTTGCCTCTGGTGCGTCAGGATACATTTGTCTGGCGTAATCCATAGCCATTTGGCCACCTTTAGCACCACCCAACTGTGTCAAAATAGGGGCCAAAGCACCATTGCCACCCAAGTCACCGATCTGACTTCCTGTTACGCCAAGACGTACTTTGCTATCTACCATTTGACCGACCCTCTTTAGCTATTCATCATTTTATAGCCGCTGTACAATGCACCAAGACCAGCTATTCCCTGTCCATAAATCGATGGATTTTGCTGATAAGATGTACCCAAACTGTAGCCACGATTTATAGTATTGTATGGAGTGCCAGACAGTGCGCCAAGTGCGAAGTTTACCATCTCTTGTGGGTATGCCTTCTGGTCTAGGTAATCAGCGTAAGCCAGATCTAGCGCACGTTGATCTAGTATCCGTTGAGCCTCACCAGACGATATCAAGCCAGCAGCGGCTTGGTTTTGTAGGTTCATTACATCAGAACCCATTCCTCTGTATGCATCCATTTGCGCGATACGAGCCGCCTCATCTGTCTCAAACCCAGACCGTAGTGCATCTTCTGCGCCAAATCTTGCGGCACGTTGATCGCCGTAGCGACGATACATAGTATCTTCAGCACCAAATCGAGCTGCCCGATCTGCTTCTGCTTGTTGCCGCCTTGCGTCTTCTGCTAAGAACCTACCTTGACGGTCTTCCATGAACTGCCCACGCATAACGTCTTCTGCGCTAAATCGACCTTGACGGTCTTCCATAAACTGACCGCGCATAACATCTTCTGCGCCGAAGCGAGCTGCCCGATCACGCTCTGACTGAGCAACATCTTGGTCATATCTACTAGCCGCAAATCCAAGACCCTCACGCGCTGCTTGTGCGCGGAGATTACCAGCAGCCTGTGCGCCTTCGCCAGCCGCTGTACCTTCTAGGATACCAAGTCTAGACCCACCAAACGCTCCACTCCTAGCTGCGCTTGTACGAGCTTGGTTCTGCGCTTGTATTGTCTGTTCTTCAATCTCTCGAATAGCTGGGTCCATAGACCGTTGATAGATGTCCATGTATGGTTGTGCGCTTTCCATTGAGAATGGATCTACGCCTTCGCCAAGTAATTCTTCTCGCGTCGCACCATCGTATTGCCCCATGAGTTTATCTCGGGATGCGCCGTTATATTTTCCAAGAAGTCTTCTAGAAGACATTCCCTCGAAATCTCCCTCTAAATAATCTCTGCTCGCTCCACTATATGGATCACCCATCAATTCAGAGCGACTCATAGAGTCATAACCCTGACCCAATGTGTTTGCCACACTGGTTGCGCGGTTCATGTATGGGACATAATTCTGTGCGCCTCGTCTGAGAATATTCATCCCAGCACGTTCATCTCCTGTCAGTTTATTACCGCCATAAGTCGCCACTCTCTCACCTGTATAATTTGGATAGGGAGATCCAGCTATACCTGTGGCTGAATTGAAGATCTCACGACCAGCAGCGGCAACCCATGCTGGTATCTCTGTGCCTTCGACAGTTTCTCCTGCATCGGGTAACGCAGTGTATGATGGTGTGCAAAAACCGCCCATTTAAGCCTCCATGTAGAGCGAACCAACCTTAGATAGTCCAAGTCGCTCATAAAATTTATCTTTACGCTCACCATCTCCCGAATAGACATGGCCTAATTTAATTTTGATATTTGCTATCTGCGCGAATTGCATAAAGCTCTTTATCAATTGTACCGCGATATTTGACTTTCTATGTTCTTTATAAACGAAAAACCACATATCAGCTAAGTATTTCTCTTTTGACCACCAATCAGAAGTCTCCATGCCTGCGATTGATCCAGCTATTTTTCCATTCAACTCAAAAATTAATATAACGCCCTTATGCAAAGCATTTTTAATTGCTGATTTTAGTGTCTCAGGATCGACTGGTGACGTGCCTCGAATAGTTCCTGAATGCATGACTTTCAACATCATGTAAATCTCAGAAAAATCTTCAGCTTTCGCCATTCTGATCATTAACCCATACCACCTAACGCGCCCATCTGAGCCTCTGCTTGGGGGGCTTGTGCTTGGGGCTGGGACATTGCGCCGTCAGAATCAATCGCTTGAATGAGAGAACGCAGCTCTGGCAGTAACATTATTAATGCCTCTGCTGCTTCTGGCGTTATGGCTCTGTCTAGCATAGCTAATTGCTCTTCTGTCATAGAACCAAGTCGAGCGACTAGAACTGCCGCAATCTTTTCAGATGGCCTTTTGATGTTTTCTTGCGCCATTGCAACTGTTTCGTTGTCAATGTTAGGAGCCTCACCTTGGCCTTGTCGCATGTTAGCCCCTTCCATGTCTGGCATGGGTGGGCGATCCATTCTATTCATTTCTTCTGCCATAATCTTTTCCCTCTAGAAAAATTTCGATAAGAACCTGACGATACCGCCAGATCCCGGTATAAGTGCATTTGCCACATAACTCAGAACAGTAGTCTTTGCTGCATCTTTAATTGCATCCATTGGATCTGCACCCATTGCCACTTGCACAAATGTGTCTGCAATCATGCCGCCTGCTGCGACTTTAGCACCAGAAGTAAGTCCACCGCCTTCAGCAAAGGGATTTAATCTTTGACCAAAAGTTAAATCTTGATTGCTTGCCGCTAAGAAATCTTGGCCTTTTTTGAGTCCAGTTGGCTCTATTGGAGAGTATCTATTATCTGGATTTAATTCTAATTTTACTTCTTCTTTTGGAGTTAAAAATATTTCTTTATCACCAACTGTATAATTAGGCGTTTTACCTCCAAGAAACTTATTTAATGGATTGACGGTTGCAAAAGATTCTTTGAAGGCCGATCCGTAGTCGCTACCTAGTGGTCCTGCTACATCGTCAGTAACACCCTGACCAATCAAAGATGTAACAAAATTAGAACCGACTCCAGCCGCTGCTGCTCCTGCAAGTTTTTGAGATGCCCTTTCAGCTTCGAGTTGCATTGCTGCCTGCTGTGCGTTTATGCCATGCTTTTTTTCAAATTCTTTGTTAATTCTATCGATTTCTTTTTGCATCTTATTGTCATCTTCAGGGTCATATGTGTATGTCCCTGTTTGTACTGCTTCCACCCAATTAAAATATGGCATTAAGTCTGTGCCATATAAGTTCTGCAATTGACCTTGTTCAAGATTTGGGTCATTTGACTGGAGTTCAATTGTCGGTAGCGTGATTGTGCCATCTTCATTTGTAACAGAGCCACCAATCGAAGACTTAGTAACATTGGCTAATGCACCAATATTTTGGTTCAATTGAGGTATTAAGTTGGCCCCAACCCCTCCGACATCAATTGTCGGTAGCGTGATTGTGCCATCTTCAAATGCATTTGTCATTATAGCCATCAGCTAACCTCCAAAAAACTAGCCACAACATGCAAACGATCTGCTGACGCTGCCGTAACCTTAACAATTTCATTCTCTTGAACCACAAGCGGCCCAGTTAATAGCTCTTCAGTAGAAGGGCCAGACACTGCCTTTACACTGTACACCGAAAAAACACTGCTGTCTGCATCTGTTATAGTAACAGTAATTGTATCGTTATGAGCGCTATCATTACACACCAAAAAAGATTTAAAAATAGCAGTAGTCGCACCGGGACATGTATACAGCGTTGTTACGCTGGTGCTTGTTAAGTCAACTTTTGCATTTTTATAGTTATTTGCCATTACGCCATAAACCACGCTGTGGCTTCAGCCTGATTTGCTGCTGCTGTTAGGCCAACTGAGGCAGCAAAATATGTGGCTTGTTTTTCAAGTTCTAGCGTATTGGTCAGTCGAGCCATGTAACCCTGACTATAATTGTCAGGTGGAGATGGTAGTCGCAAAACCGCTAAACCTGTTCCTGTACTCATCTCAATCCATCCACTCTTGTATTGATCCTAAAATCTCCCAAAGACCAGTCATCCTCAGTTCCTGTCGTTTGGAACTTTACACTCATTTGTCTACCTTTAGCTCTTACACTAACTTTTTCTGTCGCTTGGGTCATTGCAAATGGACCCTTGGTTGTTTCAGGCGCAGATGGGTATTTGCGCGTGTTGAGGTAAAGATCCATAGACGTGTTTGCCGACATATCTACGTTTGGCACAATTTTATCTACCATGTAAAGGTTTTCACCTTCAGCCGTGATTTCTCTTGGTGACGTTTCGATGTATGCGTTCATGGCCGCGCCATCTGCACTTGTGCCTGTCTCTTGGTTGTAGAGGTATCCATTGTGGTCAAACGCAAATGGAACTTCTCTAGCACCAAAACTGTCATGCCAAGCTGTACGATCCATTGTGCCAATCGACCATGCGCCCTCTACATAGTTATATGTAACGTAACTGTCAGGTTCTGGATTTACTGTCCCTGCTGTGTTGTCATTGCTGACATACCACCAAGTTATTTCTTTGAATTTCTTATTGTGGCCAACCACAACTTTATCGATGTATCGCTCTTGCATTCGATCAAAGACAAAATACTTCACTGGGCATGGCAGCTCTTTTACAATACCATTGTAAGAAAAGAAGTTTTTCTTTCCCATCCAAAAAATGTCGCCATCAACACCAACCATAGTGTTTAGTCCTGCTGCCCCAGCGTCTGTGGCGAGTAATCTAAATGAGAAAATAAATGGAGCGCCAACAAAGGTCATGCCATAAACAGCTTCATCTGTAGATATGATGGTCTCTTCTCTTGCCGAAGCTATTGCAACAATTTCCGTGCCTATTTCGAGCCTTTGATCACCCGCTGTGTTTAAAGCAGTTGGACCAAACTTTGTAAAATCTTCTTGAGTTGACCAGCGCACAAGCATGGTATCTAAATTTCCAACTCCATCAGCACTATATGATTGACATCCACCAGCAATGAAGTGCCGATCTGGGAATGACACTGTAGTGACACGCGCTACAGATGGAATACTTTCAGCGCCAGCCAGAGAAGAAGCTAAAACAGCACGATTACCAGTACCGCCTGATGTATCCCAATAATATATTGCACCATTTCTGACTGTAGCAATTAGATCTTCACCCCATAAATCTAGGTTCCAAGAGCTATTATCTAGAGAAACATCTGATTCAGAAGTGGATCTAGCAGTTCCCCACGCTTCAGCCCCCCAAGCGCCAACTCCCCAACCAAGTGCTGGATCAGAACTTTGCGCTCCAAGTTTGTCTTGAAGTCCGACTAAGTATTTTATTGCAACTGAATTTCCCCCACCCGCTGCAACTGTTGATGTTGCATTTGTTGGCAGCGTTATGGTGTAGCTATTGGCATTTAAGACTGTAACTTGGTATCCGTAGTAAGAATTAATATCATCAGCAGTTATGCCGCCAATTGCAGTAGATCCGCTGATGGCAACCCAATCACCTGTATCGCAGCCATGCGCAGAATCTGTAATAGTAACAACCGCACTGCCGTTAGTTGTGGCTAGTGGGTTTATAAGCGTCTGAGTTACAGTAGATCCATTTACATGTGCAGACGCGCTTGTGCTATGTGCGCCCCTTGTACAGCCTGTGAGAGTAAGTGAGCTAATATTTGTGTAAGTAATTATTTCATTTTCAATCAACACATTGCCAGTGGTTGTGAGGCCATCAACACTTGCCAAATCGATTTCTGTTTCAGTTGCATCCAACGCCTCTGTCGTAGTAGTTGCATTGTTTGATATATCACGCAGTGGTGTAATGTCGTACAAATAGCCATTTTCAAGGATAACCAAGTGATTGTGTGTGCCAATCGCCATGTAATCTTCACCGTTTGTGCTAGACCTCCAAAATGCAGATTTTCGTGCTATACCAGTCAAAAGAACAGTCGTTGAACTTACTGATCCGTCTGGGTTTAGACCAAACATCTGATCGTTTTGCCAACCACCAATTTTAGTAGGATACCCATTGCGAAAACGAACTAAGTTACTATCGACCCAATATGGACCATTTTTACCAGCAGCATACTCTGTGATATCTTTGACAATACCGGGGTCATATTTAAGAAGCTGTAAAGGCATGTTCTACTTCACCCACTCATATACTGTTTTAGTTTCTTTTATACGATGATCTAGACCTGTATATCCGCCGTTAATTCTCTTAGTCAGACGTTTGATTGCATCATCATTAACACCCTCATCACAGATTTTCCATAGGTTGTTTGCCTTGAAGAACCAAATGGCTGTATCCATTGCGTAATCTTCTTCTAGAAGAGATGGATCTGTTAATACCTCTGGCCTACCCATATCACTCGCAAAGGCTTTTACGTTGTTATATCCTGTCAATTGAATAAATCCTCGCCCTATGTAGAGACTGGCTTTTTCTTTTGTATCATTACCCATTCTCCCAAAGTATACGTTTTCAGCTAATGCCTTTGGATTTCGTGCGTAAGGCTCTGCACTTTCTTTTGTGGGGAAGCGGCTAGGCCACACACGCATCATGGATTCCACAGAATAGTTTAAGTTTTCTCTCACAAAACGAAATGTGCCTGATTCATGTATTACTTGGCCAAGCAAGTGCGAGCCACGTTCTGGAGACAGGTCATAATGCTTTACAATACTCCGCGCTGTGTTGGGGCCAAATGCTCCATCTGGGCTACACCCACACTTTTCTTGCAGTAGCTTTAATGCATTACTCATTTCTATTTACCCTTCATGTTCATCATACCGTTGTGATCTCGGTTGATGTATTTCAGATCATTTTCAAGCAGCGCTATCCGTTGTTTGATCGAATTGATCTGACTGATACTCATCATCATGCCGGATAGATCGTCCCAAATATCCTCAATTTCCCCGGCGTTAGACTTAACATCTCGTTTTAAATTGACGTTGTCCTCAATTGCCATGCGAGACCCAAGCTGACTAACGGTTTCTTCGAGGCTCGATATTGTTGACGCTTGCTGTGAAACCCACCAGACGCCACCAGCAAGCTGCGCACCCATTGCTGCAACCAATGCTACTGGTAGTTTGAGATTTTCCATCACCGCCCTCTTTTGAACAAAGCGGTTGCGCCTCGCACACCAAAGCTGGCGCTAATCGCCAAACCTAAACTATAAAAATACCAATCTGGCGCTTTGTTAAGCTGCTCAAACCCACGATCAACCCAGCCTTCAGCACCCGGAATCCAGCAAAGAACCAATGGAATCGACAGGATAATCACGAACCATTCATCTTTCCAGCTAGACCTAGATCCTTCCGCCATAATGCGTTCCCAATCGGCAACGCTTGTCTTTTCTGACAACAATATTTGTGCTTTTGCCTTGGCCTCGGTTAGCTTTAACTCTGCATTCGCAGCGTTCTTATCCGCTTTGCCTTGCAGCCAGCTTCCTGCTAAATTAGCGACTGGGCCTATCAGTGCCTGTAACATTACTTAGACTCCTTACCCATCCAGATCCCAAAACTTCCTGTAAAAGCACCAGTGACAACTGATATTAAACCCGCCTGAGATACTGATAAATCTGGCTGTGACAGCGCCCATTCAAGGCAGCGAATATACATAATAGTTGTCACTAGCATCATTAATCTTGGTAGAATTTTCCAATCATCAAGAATTGTATTTGGCATAGCAATGCTCCGCTACTCGTTTATCTTTGGTTATTATAACAACTTTTCCCCATTTGTCATATACAACATATTTTCCACTTTTATTCTGTTGTAACCTCAAAACAATAAACCGCTATTGTGCTGCTCGTAACCAAAACTTTTGCATCATCCGAAGCCTTCTGACACGCCTCACGCGTTTGAAATTGACCTAGCTCATAATGTTCGAGCGTTCCATTCGTAAACATAAACCAGACTAAAATCCACATCAGTAATTTCCGTTTCTTTCGTTGTACAAATACAACACAAACACTAAAGATGCCAAACCACCGAGCAGCAGAAGCCCGATAATAATACCATTGAGACAATTATCAAAGAACTCTTGTTTTTTATACACCAGATCTCGCTGAATCTTTCGCTGCTCGGCCTCCATTTTTACTATTTCCTGCCAAGAACTTGGTCCATAGTGCCAACTGATGTAATTTTTCAATTCCTCACGCATCTCCTTCGCTTTTTGTTTATGCGCCCATAGCTCAATAGCGTCAGTCTGGGTGTTCGAGAACATCTTATAGGCTGGAGGTTTTCGCGCCCGTTCTTCCATATAGTCTAAATCGCTAATAGCCTTAGACCACTGACCCACAGTGCCAGCCATGCCCGAAATATCACGGCCCACATCTATAGCCTTCTTGATACCCTGATAGGCTGCTGTGGCGGCAGCGATTGCGCTAACAGGGTCCACTTCATCAACCCATCTTAGTAAGCACAGCCACCAAAAGCGCAATGATGGAACCTGTAGCAGCCAACATGATTGACTCCATACGTTTAACGCGACCAAACAAATCCTTAAACTGGATTTTTACTTCAGTCTTTATGGCAATGACTTCTTTTTCCAAGCCATCAATCCTTTCATGCGCGGACGCTACAGTTCTTTTATCCATTATTCAGTATTCCTAGTTTACGACTTCAGCCTCAAATGATGTAGCCAGCATTTTTACAAAAGCCTGCTTACCAACATGTAGTTGATCCAAATTAAATTGTGCAGAGCCTATCTTGCGCTCAAGGTCTTTGATATGATTTATCATAACTTTTTGCTGATCCGTCAGTTCTTCTTCAGTATAGTTTTTATTGTTGATCGTAATGGATTTTGTTTGTTTCTCAGCCATGTTGATCTCCTTTTGGTTAAGGGTTGAATTTCTTATCCTTCTAGTGCCGTTAGTCGTGTCTCAAGATTGTCGATCTTTGTTAGTGCCTCTTGCAGCGCAGCCGTGAGTAATGGGACCATTTTGGACTGATCTATGCCCTGCATTACTGCATTGCCGTCTGCATCGACTGCATCTTTTTCACCAGTAATTGCTTCTGGGACGACTGCTTGTGCCTCATGTGCAAGGAAACCATCAACTCTAGTGCCGTCTGCAATCCACTCAAAATTCACTGGGTTTAACGCTTGGACACGTTCAGATGCGCCTGTAATTTGCTGCACGTCAGTTTTTAATCGGTAGTCGGATGAGGTGTTGTAGGATGTGGTAGTCCCAGATATACTAATATTTCCTGCCGCGCTATTATCGTTGTAAAAATGAATTAAAACTCCGTTACTACCATTTCTTCTAAACTGAGCAGCGTAGTTACTTGTATTTGTAGAGAATAATCTACCGCTTCCATCTAGCCATATACCGTCAGTCGAATCGGATGCGCTTGTTTTACCTATTAGTACGTTACCGTCATTCTGGAATGTAGCTAATGCACCTGTGCCATAAGTGATTTTTAGGTCATTGCTATCAGCATGTATGCCATACTTATCGGCTTGGCCTGTGTCATTAATTACAAGGCCGGGGGAACTTGCACCTTTGATTTCTAGCGCTACGTCAGAGCCGTAATCTGGGCTAGGCGAATTTGTCCCAATCCCAAGATTGCCGCTGCTGTCCAAAGTCATCTGCGGTGTGTCGGTTTCGTAGTTTGTAATCCCACCAGCAAAATGGATGTCCATAAGCCCAGCGGAACTTGTTGCTTTTGCCCAGACCCCAGCAAAATGATCTTCAGTGCCAGTGTTATCGTCGTGTCCAAACAGGAATGCTCCGATAAAGTCTCCGCTAGCAACCTGATTGTCAGCTCGATAAGATACTATTTCGCCGCCAGTTGTACTGCCCACCACCATATTTTTGCGGGAGTCAGAACCTATACCTGTGATAGCTGTTGTACTAATTCCGATTCTCATATCACCATTATTTGTGATGCGGACCCGCTCAGTAGCACCTGTGAAAAACGCCATGTAGTCGCTTGGATGGTTATACTGTATCCGACCAACATCATTATCATCAGGATCACCAAACAAAATCTGACCGTTACTTGCAGCGGGTGTGAGAATGCTTAGTCCAGTGTTTCCTGAGTTTTCGACAGTTAAATCAGTGTTTGTGGAAACCGTTGAAACTCCAGATGCCGCATTATACACATGTAACCGTTGTGTTGTTGCTGGAGAGGCTGTGTTAATTCCAACTTTGCCGTCATCATTAATTACCAATCTAGGATTTGTTGCCAAAGTAGAACTTTCAGCAATAACAAATGACAGAGCCGAACGGTCAAGACCCATCGTAAAACTTCTAGAGCCTTGAGTTTCAAATGTTATAGTCGCATCGTCGCCAGTCGCAGTCCCTTGGTTGTGGATGTCTAGCCCCATTTGGGAGCCGCCGCCATCAAATTTTATATCGATGCCGCTGTCAGTGGTGGCGATGCGAGGTGAATTTGAGGCGTGATATAGTGTTACTGCACCAGTTGAGGCGTCACCCTCAAGATAAGTTGATGCACCATCCGAGGTCAGCAACTGCATATTATCGCCTTGAATTTTAAGCTGCCCAGAACCGTACTCACGAATACGTGCGTGTGTTGCGTCACTAAATATTTCAAGTTCGTCGCCAAAGACGGCCTTATCGTTGTCACCAAAGGTAAGGTTACCGCTCATAGTGAGAGCCGCCATGCCCTCGGACATTGAAACAATACCTGTCCCTCCGTCCACCTTTAGAGCGGTCTGGCTGTTGTCACTCTCAACTCTGAAATCAACGTCATTGCTGGAGTCGTTAAAAACGACCTCGCCGTTTGCACCGCCGGAGTCAGTGCGGAGACGGAGCATATTAATACCAGAGCCAGCCGATAAAAGATTAATGTCGAGACGTGCTGTCTCTGCCCCATCAGTAGGGCTTTCGATAAACGTATCAATTTTGGCATATTGTGATTTACCAGCAGCGGAGTTCGCGCCAGAGAAATAAATTTGACCAATATCATCGTCAGCGGCTGGGCTGGCGCTTTCACGATATAGATCAAGGCGAGGACCATCACCAGCCCCACTTTCAGTTGATTTAATAATTACCTGAGCCGCTGCGCTATCTGATTCGACCTGAATGCCGCTAGTGCTTGTAAATAAACGCTGAGAACCATCATAGTACAGCCTAACCGTTCCGTCAGCCGCTGCCTGCATATACAACTCACCGCCAGTGCTTTGTTCTAGTTGCAGGTTGTTTGCACGAATACGGAGGTTGCCAGATCCAGTTTCATCAATAAAACTGTCACTACCGTCTCCATGAATATTTAAAGTATCTGAAGGTCCAAAAAACAAGCTGTTTACTGAAATATCATCTGTAGCTTCAACAAATGCAGCCCCAGCCCCAGCTCCATCACTATAAACTATTTTAGTTTTTCCTGCGCCAATAGTTATATTGGCCCCAGATCCTTGAGATATAATGATATCTTGAGATCCACTTGTGGCATTCTCAATGAACCACATTTTACTAACTGTATTTGGCCCAATAGTAATTGTGCAAGTACTGTCTAAAGTACCTGTGTATTTTAAGTAAATTGCACGTCCAGCGTCAGACGCTCCATCTGCAATTGTTGTTGTGTGAGCGTCAGCGTTAGTTGGTATAGACTCTGCGCCATAACCAAAAGCATCCGCGATTAGTTCGAGGTTTGTATTGGTCTTCGTACCCCATGAGCCAGAGTTTTCCCCTGTGGCCATTTCTTCGAGGCGAAGGTCATTTTCATAGGTACTAGCCATGTTGTACTATCCTTTTTTATTAGTCGATGCGGATCAAACCAGCCGCGCCGGGCGCTGGGAAAACAATGCGGAATGTGCCAGAGGTAACTGTAAAGTCACCGCCAAAATTTAGAACCGCAATCGAATTGTTGCCTACCGTTGTGTCGTTATAAATCAAAGCGCCAGCAGTTGTGAATGATGCTGATGTCCACTCTGGATTAGCAAAGTCAACATAAGCTGTTGTCCCGCTTGTACCAATCACTGGTGAAGTAAGTGTCTCACCACCTGTTGTATACCCATTGCCAGAAGCAACTTCACCGCTTGTGGTATATGCTGTTGTTGCAGCACCTAATGACGCTGAAGAAGTATACAGCGCAATTTTTATTGTATCTGAATCCAGATCCTGTTCTTTTTGAAACAAGTCTTCTTTAAAACTTGTACACATTGCTTGTGCGATAGCCATCATAAACCTCCGTTATATTCTGCTGCGTAGTCTCGCTGCATCTCTTGTACAAATAATTGCACTGCTTCGTCAAATTGTGTCTTGTAAAGTGTTAAAGTTTCTCCAGCCTTCAGGAAGGCTGACGCTTCGTAAAGACACGCTGCTAATAACACATTTTCTGCGTTATCTCCAATCCAAGTATTTGCATTACTTGAACTCAATCCAGTTTCTGGAGCTATAAAATCAACTTGATAAGTTGATGTTGTCGCATCTGGAGTAGGCGCAACAGTAAAGGTTGTACCGCCAATCGCCGCTGTTTTAGTGCTATACATCTCTGGAATGCCTTGAGTTGTAGCATTTGGCCAGTAGTCTCGCAAATATGAATCTACTCTGTGGTTTAAGTATGAAGTCACATTTGCAGCAATAATAGAAACTTGTCTAATCATCCTTGCAGATGGCACAGTGTAATCTGTTGTGCCTTGTACTAGGGCCGCTGATGCATTTTTTCTAAAACAAGGTAAATTAGGTAACCGCTGAAAAATCATTTCTTCAGCCTGTGCTATGATTTGATCAATAGAAGTAGTCAACTCTGCGCTGTCATCTTCTAGAAAGTTTTCGATGTTAGATTTTAATTGCGTGTAATTCATTATCCATCACCCCAAGTTCCTGCGCCCCACGCATTATCTCCCCAGCCTGCCGCTGGGAATACTGCACCAATAGCTCCTACGCCTGCCGCGCCTGTTTCAGTTATCTCTGCAACAGCATCTGTATCAGTATTATCACCAATTGACCCTACGCCACCCAATCCAGTGACTGGACCAACAATAAGATTAAAGTCACTACCAGCACCAGTTCCAATGACATGGACAGATCCAGTGCCAGATATACCAGATACTGGCATTTCAGATACTGCTGTCTCCGTTCCTGTCGCGCCTGTGCCAGCTACGCCTGTCGCAGTTAGTGCATTTTCCGGTGTGTAAGCCCCAATAGATCCAGTACCAACTGCTCCATCTGGCGTTGCAAAGGCTTTTAGAGATGAATCCCCGATAGCTCCTGTACCAGCCACGCCGTCGGTAGTAGTGGCTGTGGCAAATATGCCAATAGCGCCTGTGCCGATAACACTGGTGGCAGCAATATCAAGAGATATGACAATTTCATAATCACCGATTGCGCCTGTGCCGACTGCTGGATCGATGGCAGGGTTTGGATAGGCCGCACCCACAGCGCCAGCACCAGCCACTCCAGTGACTGAGATATCCATTTCTAACACAGACCCATGAGACACAACACCAAGCCCATGTATGCCCACTGGAGGGCGCTCTTGTATGGGTGTGAAGAAGTCGAAGTTGTACCCTATAAATACCTCTGCATTTTCGGGGTCTGTATCTGGGCGCGGATTGAATAGTGCCGTAGCATCGACAACATTCTTTGCGGGTGTGAGCTGTGGTTGTTTTGGCTCCCAATCATCTGGAGATACGCGAAGGCCATCCCAAGTAGTCATAAGATCCGTATACGGAACCTTTAGGCCACCTCTGTCGCTTATCGCTTGGGATTTTTTTCCTCTTGCGTATTTTGCCATCAGTATAAATTCAGCGCAGTGGGCTGAACCCTCAGAGATACACCGTCATTATCTGATGACGCCGCAAAGCTAAATGCACGTTCATACATTTCGTTTAAAATAGAAAATTTTTCTGTTGCAAATTTCATTGCCAGCTTGCTTGCCAGACCAGCACATATGCATTCATTCCAGCGATATGGAATATCTGGGTCTTGGTTGGAAGCAGTAACATCGTCAAGCTGCCTGATTGCCCAGTACACCATACTATATGTTGTCTTGTCTGGAACTTGCCAAAAATATGCGACAGGTGTGTATTGCTTATCAAGCATGTACTGGCTTGGCTTTCCGCCAGAATTTTTGTTTGGAAGCTGATTATAATCCGCAATCGATACACGGTTTATGATCTGATCAGACGTATCTGTTCCAGAGGTATCGCGGATCACAGCATCGATGATATCAATCGTCCCTACTGGCAGTGTATATTGCAGCGTTCCATTAACAAGAGTCAAAGTCTGCTGCTCTACAGCCCAATAGTTTATACCCCTATTAGCCCACTCAGAGAAGAGTAGGTTGAGACTGCGCCGTGCAGACACAGCCTTGTCACCAGTTTGAGTTTGGGTATCAATACCGCAACGCTCGAATGCTTCAGTTATGATTTCTTCGACATTTGGTTGAAACGCCACGGTCCCTGAAGTTGCCATTGAAAACTCCTAGTATTCTTTGATTACCCTTAGAACCAGTTGATATGAGTCTCCTACTGCTCCTGCGCCAGCAGTCGTAAACTTCACATCCCCAGTTGGGTTTGTTCCATACGACTTCGTTGAAGGAAGGCCACCAAACTTTGAAAAATCGTGATAACCAATATCGTCGTCACCAATATTCATCAAGATTATGTCTACGTCAGCATCTGCCAAGATCCTCACGGTCATGCTTTTAATGACCCACCATCCTTCGATGATGCGAACAGCCGTGCAAGCTTCTCCATTCGCGTTAGGGGCGAGTGTAGAAACATCAATCTTTAGAACAGCACTTTCGTCGCCAGTATCAACATATTGATATTGGAACGCAAACACGGCCTCTCTGGTGCTATCACTGAGCTTTTTTACTGATACGATGTCAGCCATTTGCTAGTCCTTCTTTTTTGCAGGACGGCCACGTTTCTTTGCAACTGGAGCGTCTTCCCAAGCCTCATTTACATCAGGCGTGGATGGATCGTCAGCTTTAAGTGTGCCATCTGATTTTCGAGCGCGAACTTTAACAACACCGATTCCTCGGGCTGCTAGTTCTTCTTCGGATGCGGGTTTGAACCTACTCATAACCTACTTCCTTATGCTGCTGCGATTGTAGCACCAGTGTCAGAACGCTTCCAGTTTGTTCCGTCAGAGAAAGCTAGGATAGCGGCACCCGCCGCGCCGTTGGAAACAAATACAACCGTACCAGCTCCAGCATCTGAGGCAGATGGGGCATTTGCAACTGTGTAAGTAGGAACAATGATGTCACCAATAAAGCCATTGGTGGAAGTAACTGGACCTGTAAATGTAGTATTAGCCATTTTTAGTACCTTTTTGCATAAGGATTTGCTTTGCAGTCTATGCAACGTCAGGTGGGCAAGTAAACCTGTCTACAAAGCTGATATGATGCCCTTCCAAAAAATATACATCACATCCAAACAAAAAGAAAGAGGCGATCCGAAGACCGCCTCAATCAAACCTAACAGAGAGGAGAAGTTAGGTAATTAAGCGCCTTGTGATCCGAAGACCCCACGCCAGTCAGTAGCACCGAAGCTGTAACGCTCACGCACTTTGTAGCGCACGTTGCCAGTTTCGAAGTCACCTTCCATGCCTTTTTTCATAGGCGAGCGTTGGAACATTTTCAGACCATCAGGAATATCCGTTTGGACAAACCACTGATCGCTGTCTGTTAGACGGCGCATAATGTGGTAGCCTTTTGGGAGATACCCACCTTGACGAATCGCGTTGATATCGTTGTCAGCAGTAGCAGTGCGAAGCTGAGATTCCAGCAAACGCTCTGCAACAAAAGTGTAAGCTGTTGGAATAACCAACTGCGTACCCTGCGCTGCAACGCGAAGACCGCGATCATCTTTCATG
>Ga0098054_1000496_pt1 | contig 24107 bp, 12 predicted proteins | sample 16_taG_FD_75048 | JGI IMG/M metagenome (GOLD analysis project Ga0098054, IMG submission 75048) | Marine viral communities from the Subarctic Pacific Ocean - 16_ETSP_OMZ_AT15313 metaG | ecosystem: Environmental > Aquatic > Marine > Oceanic | place: Pacific Ocean | collected 2015-01-18
CCGGTCTTGACCTGGTGGAGGTGTTTCCTGAGCAGGTCCTGGTCGATCCGCGCCTTGATGCGGAACATCAGCTTCTGGCGTTCTTCTTCCGTCTCTACTGTCTTGGGCGTGAACTGGGCGACGTCGGCGACGAAGGAGACTACGGCCGGGACCACGTATTGCGGGGCGGCGTCCAGCACGAGCCGCGCCTCGGCCCCCAGTGCGATCCGTCCGGCCTGTTCGGTCGGCAGGAAGAAGGTCATGTAGACATCGGCAAGATCGACCATGTTCAGCACCACGCCGCCCGGGGAGAGCACCTCGCCGGGCTGGGCGACGCGGTACTGCACGCGGCCGTCGCGCGGCGACGTCAGCACGCTGTCGTCGATATCGGCCTGGATGCGCTGGATGGTGGCCTGGGCGGCTTCGACCGCCGCCTGCGCCGCGACGACGTTCGACCTGGCCTGGCCGATCGCGGCTTGCGCGGCCGCCGCCTGCGCCTCCGCAGCGGCGACCGCGGCTCTCGCCGCCTCAAAGGCAGCACGGTCGTCATCGAGCTTCGACTCGGGCACAGCGCCTTTCGGGGCGAGCTCCCGGGAGCGGGCGAGCCGCCTTTGCGCCGCGTCGAGCTCGGCTTTCCTCTGGGCGATGAGCGCCTGGGCAGCCTCTCTCTCGGCTTCGCGCTGTGTCACCAGGCTTGTTGCCGTCTCGACCGATATTCGCGCGCGCTGTAGCTGCGCCTCGGCCTCCCGGAGCTGCGCCTCCAGCACAGCCGTGTCCATTCTTGCCAAAACTTGACCGGCGCGGAGGAAATCGCCTTCGTTGACCAGGATCTCCCGGACCCGGCCCGCGGTCTTGGCCGCGATATCGATCTCGACCGCCTCGATCCGGCCGTTGCCGGCGGCGAATCCGTCGGGCAGCCCTTTAGGTTGAAGAAACCACCAAGCAGCGACGGCAGCGGCGACGACCAGCGCAACGACCGCCATCCGCAGCAGCCAGATATTGATCGGTTTGAGCATCCCTTCTCGTCTCCTTGAACATGGCGCCGGCTCGCGGCTCTCACGCATGACCGTTCGCTACCCCCTCCGTCCAAGGCGAGCAGGCGAGCCGGTCCGGCGGCTTTCAAAAGCAGGACCCGCTCGTCCGTCAAAAAATAGCGATAACAAAGGCTTGACTTGACTGTTTGAGGCTGCATAGCACACCTGTGTGTCACACTCAATTCAGGCAACCGCACAGTGGTCTGTTGAACTGAACCGTCCACAGACTGCGGCGTTGTGCTTTCTGTCGGTATCGAGAAATTCGGGCACATAAATAAGAAGGGTCTCCGAGGCACTTGATTCCGCCCCTCGCACCATTCTTCTTCGTCCCGGCATCTCCAGTTTCCTATCCATCGCTTGAAGGGCTGATCGGCATCTATTTGTGTTGGCAATTTCTGATTTTGTCGCGGGTCGGCGCGTCGGAGCGCGGTTGAGACATCAAGATGCGGGCGAGTGCATTTTCGCCACGGCATTGCCCACCGATTTGCGCCAGATCAAGGTGCGGATGCGCTGCCGGTGGCAAATTTAAATATTGAGGCCGACCTCGATGCCCTTCGGATCGGTAGCAAATCCTTTGCTTCCGATCCGATCGATGTGGCGTGCTGCGGGGATTACCGGCACCTGGCGCGGACCGCGCCGGGCCGAGCAAGCCGGCGGAGCGCGATCGCGAAGACAACAGGGCCATAAGTACCGCAGTGGAGACGAGGCGATGAACGAGACCACCCCCTTGATCCGCTGGTTCTCGGACCTAAACCGTTCGGATACGGCAATCGTCGGCGGCAAGAACTCTTCTCTTGGTGAGATGATCGGCAAGCTCAAGGACGCCGGGATCAATGTGCCGGACGGCTTTGCAACGACGGCGGATGCCTACTGGAGTTTTCTTGAGGCGAACGACCTGACCGACCGCCTCGCAGCCAAGCTCGCCGAGTTGAATGCGGACGGAAGCAACCTGCCTCAAGTCGGCAAGGCTGCGCGCAAGATGGTCCTCCAGGCTAGATTTCCGGCTCCGCTTGAGGAAGCCATTACGCGCGCTTATCGCGAGATGACGGAGCGTGCCGACCGCAAGGCGACCAGTGTTGCCGTGCGCAGCAGTGCCACGGCGGAAGATCTGCCGGAAGCAAGCTTTGCCGGCCAGCTGGAGAGTTTCCTGAACGTTCGCGGGAAAAAGGCGCTGCTGGAGACCTGTAAGCGCTGCTACGCCTCGCTGTTTACCGACCGGGCCATCGTCTACCGCATCAACAACGGCTTTGAGCATATGAAGGTGGCCCTTTCGGTCGGGGTGCAGGCGATGGTCCGCTCCGACAGGGCCGGCGCGGGCGTGATGTTTTCCATCGACACCGAAAGCGGCTTTCCCCGTAGCGTCCTGATCAACGGCGCCTGGGGCCTGGGTGAGACCGTGGTTCAGGGCATGGTCGGGCCTGACGAATATCACGTCTTCAAGCCGTTGCTGGATAACACGGCGCTGCAGCCGATCATCGAGAAGACGCTCGGCAGCAAAGCCAAGAAGATGATCTACGCGACCGGCAACCAGGTCAGGTCGAAGCTCGTCGATACCACCAGGAAGGAACGTGCATCGTTCGTGTTGAACGACGATGAGATATTAAGACTCGCGCGCTGGGCTTGCGCCATTGAGACGCACTACGGCCAGCCCATGGACATCGAATGGGCCAAGGACGGTGAGACCGGCGAGTTGGCGATCGTGCAGGCACGTCCCGAAACCGTGCAATCGCGCAAGGACGTGGGCACGCTCAAGACCTACCGGCTGAAGAAGAAAGGCCGCCGGCTGGTCTCTGGATTGGCCATCGGCGATACGATCGCAACCGGCAAGGTCTGTCGCCTCAAGAGCGCGGCTGAGATCGGCAGGTTCAAGCCTGGCTCCGTTCTCGTGACCGGTATGACCGATCCCGATTGGGTTCCGATCATGAAGAAGGCATCCGCCATCGTGACCGATCATGGTGGCCGCACCAGTCATGCCGCCATCGTCAGCCGCGAGCTTGGCCTTGCCGCCATCGTTGGCGCCGGAAAGGCCACCGCGACCCTCAAAGACGGGGGCGAGGTGACAGTGTCCTGCGCCGAAGGCAACGAAGGACACGTCTATTCGGGTGTCGCCGACTTCGAGGTGCGCGAGATCGACATCGCCGACATCCCGAAGACTCGCACAAAAATCATGCTGAATCTGGGAAATCCGTCCGCTGCATTTCGCTGGTGGCTGCTGCCGACCGACGGCGTCGGGCTCGCCCGCATGGAGTTCATCATCGGGAATCTGATCAAGATTCATCCGATGGCCCTGGTTCGCTATGAAAAACTCGATGACAAGGATGCGCGTCGGCAAATTGCCGAGCTGACCCAGTCCTACAAGGACAAGACCGAGTATTTTGTGGAGACGCTCGCGCGCGGCATGGCCCGGATCGCTGCAGCGCATCATCCCAAACCCGTGATCGTGCGCATGAGCGACTTCAAGACCAACGAGTATGCCCAGTTGATCGGCGGCGCTGCCTTTGAGCCGAAGGAGGAAAACCCTATGCTCGGCTGGCGCGGAGCGAGCCGCTATTACAGCGAGGGATACCGCGAGGGCTTCGACCTGGAATGCCGTGCGGTGCGCTTCGCGCGCGAACAGATCGGCCTCGACAACATTGTCGTCATGATCCCCTTCTGCCGTTCCATCGAGGAGGCGGACAATGTGCTCAAGGTGCTGTCGGAGAATGGACTCAATCGCGGTCGCAATGGGCTTGAGGTCTACGTCATGGCGGAAGTTCCCTCCAATATCATCCTGGCCGAAGACTATGCCGAACGGTTCGATGGCTTCTCCATCGGCTCAAACGATCTGACTCAGCTCGTGCTCGGCGTTGACCGCGACAGTGCTGCTCTGAGCACGCTGTTCGATGAGCAAAACAAGGCAGTGACGGTCGCCATCGCCGACTTGCTCGCCAAGGCGCGCAAGAGCGGAACGCACACCGGCATTTGCGGCCAGGCGCCGAGCGACCATCCCGAGTTCGCGCGCTTCCTCGTCGAGCACGGAATCGACTCGATCTCGGTGAGCCCGGACAGCTTTCTCACGGTGAAACGCGTGGTTGCGCAGGCAGAACGCGAACGTGACGCCAGGAACGAAATGAGCGGTCAAGCTGCACGTGAGGTGACCGGATGAAGATTGTCATTTTCGGGATCGAGCCCTGGGAACGACAAGCTTTCGAATCATTGGAAGACGCACACGAAATCTTTTATGAGAGTGGGCGTTTGAACGAGGCTGCGGCTGGGCATTTTTCCGATGCCGATATCGTTTCCACTTTATATTCGCGCGTCTCTCGCGCGGGAAGCGTTGGAGCGCTTTTCTCACTATTCATCTGCGCATCATTTTCTCGGCGATGATCGGTCTCGCGAACGCGATGGCCTTTCCTGCTGTCTGTTGCTCGACTTGCATATGCCAGGCATGAGCGGGCGCCGAACTTCTGAAACATCTGAAAGAGTCGGATATCTCCTTGCCCGCTGTCGTTCTCACCGGGCGCGCCGATCCACAGGCGCGGGAGAGGGTAATGCGTGCCGGCGCACGGGCCCTTATCGAGAAGCCGGCGAACGACGATGATTTGGCGCAAGCGATAAGCGCGCTCTTGCGGAAAGTGCGGTCGATTGAGCCGGTAGGACGTCTGTCTACGTAGAATCTCTAATTTTCTCCTTCAAGGAGGCGTGGTACGGCTACTCAATCAGAAGCACAAGGCCTTCGGGGTTACGTGCAATGTGAAAAGGGGTTCCGAATGTCCGCTACGGTCAGCGCTGCCCACTCAGCCCATCTACCTTACATTCCGCAGCAAGCACGCGGCTATCACGACGATATCCCGGCGTCTCTCGAACGGCCCGCTCGCGACCATATCATGGACCGGGACAGTGTCTCTTTGTTGCAAGGGCTCGGTACGACGCTGCGGTTCGACCGCAACCAGACAGTTTTCAGCGACGGCGATTCTGCGAACTTTTCCTATGGAGTCGTGAGCGGCGCGGTGCGCCTGTGCAAGCTCCTCTCCGACGGTCGCCGACAGATCGCGGATTTCTGCCTTCCGAATGATTATTTCGGTTTCGCATGGGCCGATGAATATGCGCTGACCGCGGAAGCGGTGAGCGACGTGGTTCTGGTCCGTTATCCTCGGAGGCATATCGAGAATATCGAGCAGGTTTCATCGAATCTCCGGGAGCATCTGACGGCTTTGCTCCATCGAAACCTCTCCTCCGCGCAGAACCATATTCTGATGCCGGGGCGGCAAACCGTTCGGGAGCGCGTTGCCTCCTTTCTTCTTCTGATGCTGAGGCGGCAGGGGCATGAAGGAAACAATGGCGATCGCCTGGACCTTCCGATGGGCAGGCAGGACATTGCGGATTATCTCGGCCTCACAATCGAGACGGTTTACCGGGCGCTTAGCGATCTGAAGCGCGCCAGTATCATTGTTGAGCCGACCACACGCGAGATTGTTGTCGAAAATGCCGCTGTCCTTCGCACCATGGCCTCAGGCAAGGCGTAGGTACCGGCAATCGGGATGATATGAAATTGCCGCTGCCCTCCCCAGGGCTCCCCCCCGAACGGCGGCAGTTGAGGGGAGTTCCGTTTCGGCGGAACTCCCCGATCCCTTCCATAGCGATTGGCCATGAAGCTCGTTAAAGGACTTCTCGTCGGTATCGTTTCTCTGTCGGTTCTCGCGGCCTGCGATCAGAACATGTATGGCGGCGCGGGGCCGAAACAGAGCGTTGGAACGCTGGGTGGCGCGGTGGCCGGTGGTTTGCTCGGTTCTCAGGCCGGTGGCGGTTCCGGCCGCCTCTGGGCAACGGGTGCGGGTGTGCTGTTGGGCGCCATCGCCGGCAGCGAGATCGGCAAATCCCTCGACCGCGCGGACCGGGCTTACATGGCGCAGACGACATACCGCGCGCTGGAATCGGCTCCCTCCGGACATCCCGCGCGCTGGATCAACCCGGAATACGGGCCATTATGGTTCTGTCGTTCCGCAGCAGGCCTATCAGCAGGGCGGGCTGCAATGTCGCGAATACACCCAGACGATCAATGTCGGCGGAAGAGCCGAGCAGGCATATGGAACGGCGTGCCGCCAGCAGGACGGTTCCTGGCAGATTCGTAACTGAGTGGCCGCCTGCGGCCCGCGTATTCGAAATTCTTCACGACATTGATCCGTATCAAGGTCGTGACACGGAAGCGTCGTTAGCTTTGTCTCATCAAAAAATCTTTGTGACTGCGCAGCCGCGCGACGCGAGCAGAAGGAGGACAAGTCATGTCAGCGTCTTCAGTCAGCCCGGAACGAAGCTCGCAGGCACAGAACGTCGTGGCAGCGTCATATGCGCCCTTTGCACGTGTCGTGGCTTGCGTGGATGCGTCGGAGTTTACGCAAGAGGTATTGTCGCATGGTCGTGCCGTTGCAAAGGCCTTGAACGCGCCGCTTGTGCTGTTGCGTGTGCTGGAGGCCGGATTTCCGTCCGACAATGGTCCTCGGGATCCAGTCGAGCGGAAAATCCGCCGGCGAGAAGCCGAAGGTCAGATCATGCGCCTTGCAGAGGCTTGCTCGCACGATGGCGGCCGCACCGACACCGAGATTGTCGAAGGCAGTGCGGCGGAACAGATCGCGCTCTGGGTACGTGAGCACCAGTCGGACCTCGCCGTACTCGGCACACATGGGGAAGGAGGGGTGACAGACTGGAGTTTGGGCAATACGGTCCGCCGCGTTTTGGAGAGCGGCGTTGGGTCGGTCCTGCTCGTACCTCCCTCTGTCTCGTCGGACGTTGTTTCCTACCGGCGGCTGCTTGTGCCTGTCGACGGGTCCTGCCGGGCGGAAAGCGTTCTTCCGCTGGCGGTCCGCATCGCGAAGGCGCACGGCGCTGAACTTGTGCTGGCGCACATCGTGCCGGTTCCGGAATTGACGGAAACGGGGCCGCTCGACAAGGAAGACGTCGATCTGCGGGAGCGGTTGGCCGCGCGCAACGAGCGCGTTGCACGAGATTATCTCGATCGGCTCCAGATGCGCGTCGCCGCGAGCGGCGTTTCGACAAGGGTCATCATGAAACGCGGCGATGTTCGAGCAAAACTGTCTCACCTGATTGCCAGTGATGCTGACCTGGTCGTTCTGTCGGCGAGGGGACATGCGGCCCGCGCCGACGCCCCCTATGGCCGCGTAACGGCCCATCTCATGGGCAATGTCACCGCGCCACTTTTGATTGTCCAACGCGACGCTTACGCGCCGGTGGCACGTCGCGTGAATTTTCGCGATGCCGATATTCGACTGTCTCATCGCATCGGGCATTGACCAATGCCCGATATGGAGGTCCAGCACGGGCCGCTCGCTACGGCGGCATCTGAGCTTGGACAGCGCCATGTGACATCAAGCAGGCCGTCGGCTCCACTCGCCGTCTGGGCGCAAGCGGGGTCGATGGATGCCTGGCTCGCCGAAGTACGGCACCTCTGCACCGATCCATCCCCCGATGCGACAAAAGCCGCCGAATGGCTGCTCGACAACGATTATCAGGTCCGACGTGCCATCGGCCAGGTGCAAAAGGATTTGCCGGCGCCGTTCTATGGCCGACTGCCAAGCCTCACAAATGCGCGTGAAGAACGATGCCCGCGCGTCTTCGCACTGGCACATGGTTTCCTGAAAGCATCACATCTGCAGCTCTCGCTGCCGGCCCTCAGCCAGTTCGTGAAGGCGTATCAGGTACACGATGCGTTGACGACGGCAGAGCTGTGGGCTTTTCCGACAATGCTTCGCCTGGCTTGTCTGGAGGTTCTGATTGTTGCGTTCGGCAGGTTGCTGCCGGGACTTGAAACACCCATCAAGCCCAGCGGGTATGCCGACGACTACGGCGAGTTTGAGGATACGGAGTGTGTGTCGCGCGCCCTCGCCAATCTGGCTGTGATCGCTTCGCTTCCGTGGAAGAAATTTTTCGAAGAAACCAGTCTCGTTGAAGCGGCGCTCGTTAGGGATCCCGCTGGTGTCTACGCGCACATGGACTTCGAGACACGGGACACATATCGCAGAACGGTGGAAGAACTGGCCTTCGGTTCGCGCCGATCCGAAGCCGAAGTGGCGGAGCATGTGCTGGCCTGTGCACGCAGGAAGGGTCTGCGCCAACCGCACAATCACGTTGGTCATTGGTTGGCCGGTGAGGGGCGGCGGGAAACCGAGCTGGCGCTCGGATACCGCCGCACGCCGCTTACAGCCTTCTGCAACTGGCTGCGCCGGAATGCCGGGCCAGCCTACGCGGCGGCGCTTGTTCTGGCGGGTCTTGTAGCGCTGATTGTGCCCGCCGTCTATCTGACGGCTGTTGGCGCCGGACTTGCGGACTGGTTCCTCGGCGTGGTGTTCGCGCTGTTGCCGGCCTCGGTGTTGAGCGTGACGCTCGTGCATTGGGTTGCAACTTCGATAGTACCGCCGCGCGTCCTTCCGAAGCTGGATTACGAAAAGGCCATTCCACGGACCTGTGCAACCGCCGTCGTTGTTCCCGTTCTGGTCGCGAGTCCGGCGGAAGTGTCGCAATTGATCGGGCAACTGGAGATGCACCGGCTCGCCAACCCGGATCCGTTGTTGCGTTTTGTACTGCTGAGCGACCATGCCGATGCGGCCGACGAACATCTACCCGGCGATGCCGATGTTGAAGAAGCCCTGATCGCCGGAATACGTGAACTCAACAGCCGCCACGGAAACGGAAAAAATGGACCTTTCCATGTCCTCCACCGTCCCCGCCTCTACAATTCGCGGCAGGGATGCTGGATGGGTTGGGAACGGAAACGAGGAAAGCTCGAAGACTTCAACCGGCTTGTGCTGGGGGAGGGGAAGTCCGGCTTTTCGATTGAAGAGGGTGATGGCGCGGCGCTGCGTCGCGTCCGCTTTGTTGTCACGGTGGATGCGGATACCACACTGCCGCCTGGCTCCGTCGCTCGTCTCGTCGGAACCCTGGCTCACCCGCTGAACAGTGCTGAATTCGACGCCGAGAGCGGGCGTGTTCGCGCGGGCTACACCGTCATTCAGCCGCGTGTCGAAATCGCACCCGAACGGGGCAACCGCTCTCTCTTCGCCCGTCTCTATACCGGCGACACGTCGATAGACATATATTCGCGCGCCGTGTCGGACGTCTATCAGGACCTGTTCGGGTCGGGCATTTATGTCGGCAAGGGCATTTACGAAGTCGAACCCTTTCATCGCAGCCTCGAGATGCGCGTGCCGGAGAACGCGCTTGTAAGTCACGATCTCTTAGAAGGCGCGCATGGACGAGTGGGGCTCGCGACCGACATTGTTCTGTATGAAGGGTTTCCAGCCGACTATGTCGAGTATATGCGCCGATGGCATCGCTGGGTCCGCGGCGATTGGCAACTTCTGCCGTGGCTTGCAAGGCAGGTGCCTGGCGCCGGCGATCGGCGATTTGCAAACCGCCTGTCTGCCCTCGACCGCTGGAAGATATTCGACAATTTGCGCCGGAGCCTGGTTCCCGTTTCGCTTCTTGCGCTTGCAACGGCCGGGTGGCTTTTGCTGCCGGGCAGTCCATGGGTCTGGACGATCCTCACAGTCGCAGTGCCGGGCGCCTATCTTTTCGCCGACCTTGTAACTGGGCTTGCGGGTGGTCGTCGGCGGGGGGCGGTGCGGAGCCTGATGCGGCGTCTTGTCGACCACGCGGGACGCTGGTTTCTCGCGCTGGCATTTCTCGTCAGCGATGCCACAACAGCAATCGATGCAATTGCTCGAACGCTTTGGCGACTCGCCGTTTCGCGGCGCGGCCTTCTGGAATGGACGTCGGCTGCCCACGTCGCCGAGCATCTGGCGGCGAATGGCACGCGCGCGAAAACCTGGCTGCACATGGCGAGCGCGCCGGTCTTTTCCGCCGCTCTCTTCATACTGCTTGCCACGGCAAATCCGTCGGCTTTGCCGGCCGCGGCACCGCTGCTGCTGCTCTGGCTGGCGGCACCCGAGATAGCGATCCGGATTCGCCGCCCGCGACGCGTGCCAGTTGCGAGGATTGATGAGGCAGAGAAAATCTTCCTGCGGCGGCTCGCGCGGCGAACCTGGTTTTATTTCGAGACGTTTGTCGGTCCCGAGGACAATTGGTTGCCGCCCGACAACTACCAGGAAGAGCCGCATGCGGAGATCGCGCATCGCACATCGCCAACCAACATCGGCATGATGCTCCTCTCGACACAGACGGCTGCCGATCTCGGCTATATCGGTAAGATCGACTTCTCGACGCGCGTTCAGAATGCTCTCGATACGCTCGGACGGCTCGAACGCTGTCACGGGCATATTTTCAACTGGTATGACACCAGGTTTCTGACGCCGCTCGAACCCCGCTATGTGTCGACGGTGGATAGCGGGAATCTGGCTGTCTGTCTGCTGGCGTTGAAGGAAGGGTGTCTGGAGGCCGCAAGGGGGCCGACGCTCCCGGTAGTGCTTTGGGACGGGCTTTGCGACACGCTCGGTCTCCTCTTGGAGGCGGGAAGGAAATTCAAGGATCCGAGCGGCGAGGGGCTTCAGTCGAAGATCGAATCTCTCACTGTCCGGATCGCTGACATCCGCGAGAACCCGCAGACCTGGCGCACGAGCCTGAAGGACATCGTTGGCCACACATGGCCGGAAATCGAGGATCTCGTCGACGAGCTCGTTACCGCCTCGAAAGCGCCACCCGTTGAGGCTCTGAGGGAGATCAACGTCTGGCTTGAGCGCAGTCGTCACCATCTGGCTGGTATGCAGCGTGATATCGATGCGCTTATGCCCTGGGCTACCCTGGTCGGTACTCCGCCGCCGGGCTGCGAGGAATTCGCGCGCCGCATCGAAGAAAACCTGTCGCCTTCCATGTCGCTTGCGGGTACCGCCGATGCTCATGCCAGGGTTGCCGAGATAGTGGCAATGGTCACGCAGGATGAAAAGAGCGAAGCGGCAATCCAATGGTTTTCGGCACTGGCCACGGCGTTCGCGCGAGGCGCACAGGCACAACACGAGCTATACGAGAGCCTGCTGGATGCTGCGAGGCGATCGGAGCAGTTGGCGGATGAAATGGATTTCCGGCCGCTTTTTGACCGGGAGCAGCGGCTGTTTTTTATAGGATACAACCACAGCGCGGATCGTGTCGACGTCCACCACTACGATCTCATGGCAACGGAGGCGCGGCTGGCGAGCTTCTTTGCCATCGCGAAGGGCGATGTCCCGCTCGAACACTGGTTCTTTCTTGGACGCCCGCTCGCGCAGACCGGACACGGTATGTCGCTGGTGTCGTGGAACGGATCGATGTTCGAATATCTCATGCCACTGCTTCTGCTGCGGAGCGACGCCGGCACGCTTCTCGGCCAGAGCGAGCGTGCAGCGGTACACGTTCAGCAACAATACGGCAAAGCGCATGGCATTCCATGGGGCATCTCGGAATCGGCCTATGCGTCGCGCGATGCGGATCACCGCTATCAGTATCGGGCCTTCGGCGTACCGGGGCTTGGTCTACGCCGCGGGCTCGCAGACGACCATGTCGTGGCCCCCTATGCGACGGTGCTGGCGCTCGCGGTAAATGCCGGCGCGGCGATAGCAAACCTGCGCGAACTGGTGCGGCTCGGGCTCGTGGGCGCGTTTGGCCTGTTTGAAGCAGCGGACTATACGCCTGAGCGCGTGCCTGCCGGACAACGCTTCTTGCCGGTTCGTGCTTACATGGCACATCATCAGGGCATGATCCTGGGTGCTTTGGGCAATGCGCTCTGCGAGGATGCTCATGTCCGCAGGTTCCGTGAAGACCGTCGAATGCGGGTCATGGAACTCTTGCTGCACGAACGCATCCCGAGGGAACTGCCGCCGGAGCAGGCCCGCGAGGAAGAACGCCTGCGACCGTCGTCGCACCAAGCGGCAATCCCCGTTCTCGACGCATGGCAGCCGACCGTCACTCCGTCTGTACCGCAAATCCACATGTTGGCCAACGGGCGTCTGGCGAGCTGGATATCGGAAGCGGGCGGCGGAAGACTTCTCTGGCATGGCCAGGCGCTCACCCGCTGGCTGCCCGACGCCTGCGACCGGGACGGCTTGTGGATTTACGTGCGCGACGTGGATAGCGGCGCGATCTGGTCTGTCGGACGGCAACCCACCGGCGTTCGGCCGGAGGAGGCGCAGACCGTCTTTCATCCGCACATGGTCGAATTTCACCGCCGGGACCACGGCATCGGACTGCGCATGGAGGTTGGGGTTGCGGCGGGCGACGATGTCGAAATCCGGCGCCTCACCATTGTCAATGAAAGTGACCAGATACGGACGCTCGAACTCACAAGTTACGGCGAGGTCGTTCTGGCGCCGCCGCTTGAGGATGAGCGGCATCTTGCGTTCAGCAAGCTTTTTGTGGGCAGCGAGCACATTCCGAATCTGGACGGTTTGCTTTTCACCCGCCGTATACGTCATCCCGGCGAAAAGCCGCCGGTCATGCTTCACCGAATTGTCTCGAACGGCACCGCTCTGGATCCGATCGGATTTGAAACGGACCGCGCGGCCTTTCTGGGACGAAACGGAACGTCGCAACGTCCGCGCGGCATCGTCGACGGGCTTTCTGGTAGTGTCGGCTGGACGCTCGACCCCGCGATGGCGCTTCAGGCACGCGTTGAATTGCAGCCTGGCGAAAGACGTGAACTCGCATTCCTGACATTCGCCGCCGGTTCGCGCGAGTCCGTTCTGGAACTCGCCGAGCGCTACGCAACGCTCGCCTCGCTGGACTGGGCGCTCTCCGATGCCGCGGCAGGGGTAGCCCGCGAAGTCCAGCATCTCGCCCTCGAGTCGCCGCGGCTTCCGGAACTGCAGCAGCTTGCCTCGCTCCTGCTGTACCCCCATCACGAATTGAGAGCGGCCCCCGCCGTGATCGCCGCAAACCGGCACGGTCAGCCGAGGCTCTGGGGCTTGGGTATTTCCGGCGATTTGCCGATCCTCCTGTTCCGGACAACCGACACCGAGGCATCCGACCTCCTGCGGCTGTTGGCCGCCGCGCATTGCCTGTGGCATCAGCGAAGCTTCCGTGTCGACCTCGTTCTGCTTCGCACGGGACCGTCCGGATATATCGATCAGTCGCGCGAACGCCTCTCGATCATGTTGCGTGAATTCGCCAAGGGGCACGGGACCTCGGGTCGCCATCAGGACGTCCATCTGCTTTTCGCAGACCACATGGGCGAAGAAGACATACATCTGCTGGAAAGCGTCGCTCATGTCATCCTCGACGAGTCGGAAGGCAGCCTTGAGCACCAGCTCACGAAGGCAATGCCGTCGCGGCCGGCCGTTCCGCACTTCGGCGGCTCCGGCTATCCGGTTTCAACGGAAGAAGTTCCACCTGTCGAGCGTCCGGCCGATCTTCTGTTCGATAATGCTATTGGCGGGTTCACGCCGGATGGACGTGAATATGTGATCCAGCCGGAAGCGGGCCAGGGCACCCCGGCGCCATGGTCGAATATTCTTGCGAACGAAACATTCGGCACCCTCGTCACCGAGTCGGGCGGCGGATTTACCTGGGCCGTCAATAGCGGCGAGAACCGCCTGACACCCTGGACCAACGATCCCGTCGCCGATCCGCCGGGCGAGGTGCTTTATTTGCGTGACGAGGAGAGCGCCGGGGTCTGGTCGCCCACGCCCATGCCGGCAGGCAGGGGAGCGATCTGTCAAACGAGGCACGGCGCTGGCTACACGGTATGGCGCCAGAACAGCCACGGGCTGGAGCAGGAGCTTCTCGTCTTCGTGCCGGCAGATGATCCGGTCAAGATCATGCGGCTCCGCTTGAGCAATCCCGCCGCGCAACCCCGGCGTGTCACCGCGACATATTATGCGGAGTGGGTGCTCGGCGCTTTGCGCAGCGCTGCCCGGCCCCATGTGGTTTGCGAATATGACAGTGGCAGCCATTCGCTTCTGGCGCGCAACCCGTGGAATCCCGACTTCGGCGAACGCGTTGTATTCCTGACATCCAGCCATGCGCCGCACAGCCTGACCACCGACCGGCAGGATTTTCTCGGCCGCGAGGGCGACCTGGCGAACCCGGCCGGGCTGAGGCAGTGGGATCTCGGCGGCCGGGTAAGGATCGGCGCCGATCCCTGCGCGGCTTATCAGGTACATCTCGATATCGCGGGCGGGGAAACGGCCGAGGTCGTTTTCGTCCTCGGTCAGGGAGACGACCGGGCGCATACGGAGGAGCTTGCTCGCCGTTGGCAGGAACCGACCTCGGTCGATCGCGCCCTGGATGCGTTGACGGATCGATGGGATCGTCGATTGGGCGCTGTGACGGTCCGAACGCCGGACCCGGCCTTCGATCTGATGATCAATCGCTGGCTGCAATATCAGACCCTTTCCTCGCGCATGCTTGCCAGGGCGGGCTTCTATCAGGCGGGCGGCGCGTTCGGCTTCCGCGATCAGCTTCAGGATGTTCTGGCGCTCCTCCATGCCGATCCGGCCCGCGTCCGCGCCCATATTCTCACCTCCGCCGCGCATCAGCTCGAGGAGGGCGACGTTCTTCACTGGTGGCATCCGCCTCATGACAGAGGTGTGCGCACGCGCTGCTCGGACGATCTCCTGTGGCTCCCTTACGCGGTCAGCCGCTATGTCGAGGCGACAGGCGACAGTTCCATTCTGACAGAGGAAGTGCCGTTCCTGCGGGCGCCTGTATTGACGCCGGAGGAACATGATCGATATGCGCGTTTCGACACGCAGGGCGAAACGCGGACGATCTTCGAGCATTGCCGGCGTGCGCTGGAGCGCGGCGTGACACAAGGAGCGCACGGCTTGCCGTTGATCGGCTCGGGCGACTGGAACGACGGCATGGATCGTGTTGGCTCTCAAGGGCGGGGCGAGAGCATCTGGCTTGCCTGGTTTGCGATTGCCGCGATCGACGGTTTCGCCAGATTGGCCGGACATCTGGATCGTGACGATCTCGCGCGTTACTGGAGCGACCAGGCGCGCGAAATCGTTCGCGCCGTCGAAGAAGAGGGCTGGGATGGCAACTGGTACATGCGGGCGCTCGACGACAATGGACAGCCCTGGGGTTCGGACAGCAGCGACGAATGCCGGATCGATTCTATCGCTCAATCCTGGGCGGCTCTATCCGGGGCCGCTGCGCCGGACCGCGTCGACATGGCACTCGAAAACGCGGAGCGGGATTTGGTGAACGAGGAGGATCGAATAGTCCGGCTTCTCTGGCCGCCCTTCGACACAACGCCGCGCGATCCGGGATACATCAAGGCCTATCCGCCGGGTATCCGCGAGAATGGCGGGCAATATTCTCACGCGGCGGCCTGGCTCGGGCTTGCCTTGGCGGCGCGTGGCGAGGGGGATCGCGCATGGCGCATCTTCGAAATTCTGAACCCCATCAACCGGACGCAAAACGCCGGTGAAGTCGCGCAATATCGCGACGAACCCTATGTTGTCGCAGCGGATGTGGGCGGGGTCGCGCCGCATGTCGGCCGCGGCGGCTGGAGCTGGTACACCGGCGCCGCCGCATGGACCTGGCGCCTTGGCGTCGAAGCGATCCTCGGATTGAAACTGTCCGGCGGCCGGCTCGTCATCGATCCGTGCTTGCCCCGCCATTGGGATTTGTACGAAGCGGAACTCCGGCGCGACAATGGCTCCCTGCTCATCCGCGTCGAAAACCCGGAGCGCCTTCAGAAGGGTGCGGTCGAAATGACCGTGGACGGGAAAGTGTGTGAGGGGCAGACCGTGGAGTTTCCCGAAGACGGCGTTCAACGGAAAGTCGTCATACGCCTGCGGGCCACGGGTGAAGTTGCGGGCTGACGAATGATGCGCTGATCCAGATTCTTAGCTGAAGGAACGTCTGCACGACGATGGAGGCGCCGTCGCCCCGAAATTCTCTTGTGCGTGACATGCGCTTCGGCGGGTGCCACGGCGTAAGCGAGGCCGCCTGAATGTTCCCTGTGTCCGGGTAAGCAGTTGAACGCGCCGACAAAGACAATCGCCATCGTACCTGTGAGGGAGTTGGGCTATTTGCGTTTTGTTACAATGATATAGAACGCGCTATGTGCTCAGCGTGTGCAGTGACAGACGTGGCCTTGTGTACGATACTTGCGTTCTGCCTGCGATGCTGCGGCCAACTGTCTCGGTCATGATTTGCCGCTTGCCCTTCTCGCATTGGAAGGTTGCATAACAAAAAATTGACGGCTCAAAGAGCAGGCCCATTGCCTGGGCGAACGCCATCGTGTGAGCCACAACTTTCGTTGAATAGTCCATCTCTCGTTGAATCCCCTGCTTTGCGACCAAGGCGATTCGAGAAGCGAGATTGCGGTCCGGCAATATCTGAATGTCGATTCCATCGACCTCCTTCGCGGATATCAAAGCCTCGATATTCAGAAGACCTGCCGGGGCGGGAATGAATGACGGAACCAGTGCGCCACTTCCTGTCAAGAACCTTCCTATTTCTACAACGTCATCTCGCGGAAAATCAGAGGGCATGTAGAAGATGAACGTTTCCTCCATTTGACGAAATCCTGCGTACACTGAATGATTTGACCGATTTATCTTCGTCAGGGTATCCCAAAAAGCACTGTTTGATGTGTTTATACGAAAATGGCGGGCTGACCATTAGGCCAAGCCCGCCATATGTAGGCGCGTGGTAGACTACCTGACGCCGCCATCCCTCGGAAATCAACATTTAGCTTAGGGGGCTGGCCCGCAGGAACGCCCTTTCTTTTCGGCGCGGAATATTACTTCCGCTTGCCCATATCCACATAGTCGCGCTGGCTTGCGCCAGTGTAGAGCTGACGCGGGCGGCCGATACGCTGGCCCGGATCCTCGATCATCTCGTTCCACTGCGCGACCCAGCCGACAGTGCGGGCGAGCGCGAACAGAACGGTGAACATGGTCGTCGGGAAACCCATCGCCTTCAGCGTGATGCCCGAGTAGAAGTCGATATTCGGGTAAAGCTTCTTCTCGATGAAGTACTCGTCGTTGAGCGCGATCTTCTCGAGTTCCAGCGCGACGTCGAGCAGCGGATCGTCCTTGATACCGAGAACTTTCAACACCTCATGGCAGGTCTGCTGCATCACGCGGGCGCGCGGGTCGTAGTTCTTGTAGACGCGGTGACCGAAGCCCATCAGGCGGAAGGGATCGTTCTTGTCCTTTGCCTTCCTGATGAATTCGGGAATGCGGTCAACTGTCCCGATCTCCTGCAGCATGTTCAGCGCCGCTTCGTTCGCGCCGCCATGTGCCGGTCCCCAGAGGCAGGCGATACCCGCCGCGATGCACGCAAACGGATTCGCGCCGGATGAGCCGGCAAGACGAACGGTCGAAGTCGAAGCATTCTGCTCATGATCCGCATGCAGAATGAAGATGCGATCCATTGCGCGCGCGAGAACTGGATCGACCTTGTAGTCCTCTGCCGGAACGGAGAAGCACATGTGCAGGAAGTTCTCTGCATAGTCGAGGCTGTTCTTCGGATAGACCACGGGCTGGCCGACCGAGTATTTGTAGGCCATCGCCGCGATCGTTGGAATCTTCGCGATGAGGCGACGGCTCGCGATCATCCGCTGCAGCGGATCATTGATGTCCGTCGAGTCATGGTAAAACGCCGACAACGCTCCGACCATGCCGCACATGATGGCCATCGGATGGGCATCGCGACGGAACCCCCGCAGGAAAAACTGCATCTGCTCATGCACCATCGTGTGCATGGTGATGGCGCGCTCGAACTCACGATATTGTTCGGATGTCGGAAGCTCGCCGTTCAACAGCAGGTAACAGGTCTCGATGAAGTTGCCGCGTTCGGCAAGCTGGTCGATCGGATAGCCCCGGTAAAGAAGGGTACCTTCTTCGCCATCGATATAGGTGATGTCCGACTCGCAGCTGGCGGTCGAGGTGAAGCCTGGGTCGTAGGTGAAGTGACCGCTCTGACTGTAGAAGGCGGAGATGTCCACCACGCTGGGGCCGAGCGAGCCTCCGTATACCGGCAAATCGTAGGATTTGCCGCCTACCGAGAGGGTTGCGGTCGACTTCGCACCGGCTTTGGTTCCGAATTCTGTCATGCCTGCCTACCTGTCCTGTTGGGCTGGCCGGTGAGCCGCTCTGGAGCGGCAATGCCGGGCAGTTCGTTAAACATCATTCTGTCTCGCAGCGGCGCCGGCGCAAGGGCCGGTTTACGCTGCCTGATCCTTGATCCGTCCAATCGCCTCGTCGCGCCCGAGCGTCGCCAGTACGTCGAATATGGGCGGAGATACGGTGCTGCCCGTTACCGCGGCGCGCAACGGCTGCGCCACCTTGCCGAGCTTCAGGTTCTCTTCTTCCGCAAAGGCCCTGATCGTTGCCTCGATTTCGGCAATCTCCCATACGTTCCGCGCTTCCAGGCGGGGAATGAGGCGGGAAAGAAGTGCCCGGGACTCGTCATTGAGAAGCTGGCTGGCTTTCTCGTCGCAGGCGAGAGGCCGGCGGGCGAGGAGGAAGGCTGCCCCCCGGCCCAGTTCGACCAGCGTCTTCGCGCGTTCCTTCAGGCCCGGCATCAGTGCAATGAGCTTCGATCTGAAGACATCGTCCGCCTGCCAGCCGTCGAGCCGCGTCATGAGTGCGATCACTTCGTCGGCCAGCCGCTCATTATTGGCCTCGCGGATATAGTGGCCATTGAGGCTTTCCAGCTTTGCGAAATCGAAGCGGGCAGGCGAGCGTCCGATGCTCTCGAGGTTGAACCACTCGATTGCCTGATCGGTCGAAAAAATCTCGTCGTCGCCATGGCTCCAGCCGAGGCGAACCAGATAGTTGCGCATGGCTTCCGGCAGGTAGCCCATATCGCGATACGCTTCGGCGCCGAGCGCGCCATGGCGCTTTGAGAGCTTCGCGCCATCGGGGCCGTGGATGAGTGGCACATGGGCAAACTCGGGAATGTCCCAGCCGAGCGCGGCGTATATCTGACTCTGGCGTCCCGCATTCGTCAGGTGGTCATCGCCTCGAACGATATGCGTGATGGCCATATCGTGGTCGTCCACGACGACGGATAGGTTATAGGTCGGCGTACCGTCGCTGCGGAGAATGATGAGATCGTCCAGCTGTTCGTTCGGAAAGCGCACCTCGCCCATGACATGGTCACGGACAATCGTTTCGCCCTCGTTCGGCGAACGAAAGCGCACAACGGGCTTCACGCCGGGAGGTGCGTCGGCAGGGTCGCGATCGCGCCAACGGCCGTCATAACGGATAGGGCGGCCTTCGGCGCGGGCCTTTTCGCGCATCTCTTCGAGCTCTGCCTGGCTGGCATAGCAGTAATAGGCATTCCCTTCGCTCAGCAGCCGCTGAGCGACTTCCGCATGACGCGACATCCGCGAGGCCTGGAAAACGGGGTCCTCGTCCCAATCGAGGCCCAGCCATTTCAGTCCTTCGAAAATGGCGGCGATGGCACTCTCGGTCGAGCGCTCCCGGTCGGTGTCTTCAATACGTAGCAGGAAGCGGCCGCCATGATGACGGGCGAACAGCCAGTTGAACAACGCCGTGCGGGCGCCTCCGATATGGAGGTAGCCTGTTGGCGACGGCGCGAAACGGGTGATGACTTTCTTCTGTTCCGTCATGATCTCCTGCGATCCGGCTCCGCAGCCGCACGGCTAGGCAACTCCAAGGAATGTTGGCAAGCTTTGACCCGGATTATGGCAATGGCGCCTTGAAGGTCAGCTGCGAGGCAGGGATTTCTAGCACATCGCGGCAACGCAGCGTAAGCCCGAAATATACCGGCGCGGGCGCACAAAAAAGTGTTTGATGCAATGGGGTTAGGGGGAAGTCCTAACGAGATTCGAGCACCTTCGGACATCAAGCCAGGGGGGCTATGTGACGATGGCGGCGGACGGGCGCTGGCGGCCCGCATTGATGAGGCTGGTGACGGGAACTCGCGAGGGCTTTGGCGCCTGCGCTTCCTGGCTGCGGGCTTCCTACGCCGCCGATAACGACCGTATGTTTCTCTGGATACCCGTCTTCATGGGGGCGGGTATTGCGCTCTATTTCGGCCTCGATTTCGAGCCTTCCCTGTGGGGGGCGATTCTTCCACCGCTGGTCGCAGCGGGCCTCGCCTGGCGGACTAGGCACCGGCCTTTTGCCGGACCCGTCTCAATGGCGCTCTTGTGCGTCTCTATCGGCCTTGTGGCGTCGGTATTGCGGTTTCATGCAGTAGCGGCGCCCGTTCTGGAGCGGCCAATGTCAGGAGAACTCGCGGGCCTCGTCCTCTCAGCCGAGAGGACAGAGACGGGTTCTCTGTCCGCCGTGCTGGCGCCTGTGTCGTTTGCAGGGCTTCCATCCGAGCGATTGCCGGTAAAGGTAAGGCTGAACGTCAGGCTGCGCGACGCGGTTTTACGGCCGGGGGCCGTGGTGAGGTTGAGGGCACGGCTCATGCCACCGCCGGAACCTGTGTTGCCAAACGGGTTCGACTTCGCAAGGCAGGCGTGGTTCTCCTCGATAGGTGCAGTGGGATTTGCCTATACGACCCCTGAGGAGACCGCGCCGCCGGCAGGTGCGGGAAACCTGCTGACTGTCCTGCGGATGAAGATAGGCGAGCGCATGCGGCTGCGGATCGGCGGCACGAGCGGCGCCGTGGCCGCAGCTCTCGTGACGGGCGAGCGGGCAAGTATTCCCGACGAAATTTCGGCGGATCTGCGGGCGGCGGGCATCTACCATGTGCTCTCGATCTCGGGTCTTCATATGGTCCTGTTCGCGGGATCGCTCTTCTGGGCGGTAAGGGCTTTTCTCGTGCTGCTGCCGGGACTGGCGCTCCGGTATCCGGTCAAGAAATGGGCAGCGACCGTCGCCATCCTCGGCGCGACCTTCTATCTGCTGATATCGGGCGCGGCCGTCGCAACGCAACGCGCCTGGATCATGATTTGCCTGATGTTCCTTGCTGTACTGCTGGACAGGCCGGCTCTCAGCATGCGGAACGTGATGCTGGCGGCAACCGTCATACTGATATGGCGGCCAGAAAGCTTGATCGGCGCGAGCTTTCAGATGTCGTTCGCAGCGGTGATCGCGCTCATCGCATTTTACGAAAGCGAACCGGTGTGCAGGTGGTCATTGAGACCGCGCGCAACGGGCGTTGAGGCACTGGTATCGCGCGGCGCTGGCTACATCCTCGGCATTGCATTGACAAGCGTCGTCGCCGGAACGGCAACGGGCGTCATTGCTGCTTTTCATTTCAACCGCATCGCGATCTATGGCCTGGCGGGTAACATGGCCGCGATGCCCCTTGTCGGCATCGTTGTGATGCCGATGGCGCTGCTTGCCTTGCTGCTGATGCCTTTCGGGCTCGACGGTCCGGCTCTCTGGCTGATGGGGAAGGGCGTCGACGGCATGCTTGCCGTCGCGCACGAAGTTGCTGCCTGGCAGGGAGCGGACAGGCTCGTTCCGGCCGCGCCGCTTTCGGCGCTTGTGATCGCGGTGTTCGGGGCGCTGTGGCTGACATTGTGGCGGGCGCGGTGGCGCTATGCCGGGCTTGTTCCGATTGCGGTCGGGCTTGGCTTATGGGGAAGCGCCACTCCTTCCGACATACTGATTGATAGGGATGCCGCGCTTTTTGCCGCACGCACCGCTGACGGAAATCTCGCTCTCACCGCAGCCCGACCTTCCTACACGGCGGAGCAATGGCTGCGTTACGAGGGAGACACAAGGACGGCGCGAGAGGCTGCCCGCTCGGAATTCATCGGCTGCGATGGAGGCGGATGTGTCTACCGGGAAGAGGGCCGTCCGGTCGTCGCATTTCCATCAAGCCTTGCAGCAGTCGTCGAGGATTGCGAGAAAGCCGATATCGTTGCCGCCGCAGTTCCTGTTCCCCGCCGCATTCGAAACGAATGTTCGGCGCGGCTGTTGCTCGACTATTTCTTCTTCTGGCGGAACGGCGCAACGACGATAACGCTAGCGCCGGACGGTACATTCCGCATTCACACGGCGCGCGAGTTGCGCGGCGAGCGGCCGTGGGTTCAACGAAACGGACAGCAGCGTCAGTAGCGGCGCAACAGGCCGACCAGCTTGCCCTGCACCTTGACGCGATCGGGCCCGAAAATACGAGTCTCATAAGCCGGGTTCGCAGCTTCGAGCGCGATCGAGTCACCCTTCTTGCGAAGCCGCTTCAACGTTGCCTCGTAGCCGTCCACGAGCGCCACAACGATGTCGCCGCTCGTCGCTGTGTCACAACGCTGGATGAGCACCGTGTCGCCGTCGAGGATGCCGGCCTCAATCATCGAGTCGCCTTTGACCTCGAGTGCATAGTGCTCGCCCGAACCGAGAAGCGTAAGCGGCACGCTGACCTGATGGCTTTCCTCCTGCAGCGCCTCGATGGGTGTGCCGGCGGCGATGCGGCCCATCACCGAAAGCGTCATCGTGTCGCCCGACTCGCGCGCAGGCGCGAGATCGCGGCTCGCCGGCTTCGGACGGGCGCCGCCTTCGATGACGCTGGGCGAGAAGCCCCTGCCGCGCGATATGGCAAGGCTTGGCGAGGCCGCCTCGGGAAGCTTGAGGATTTCGAGAGCGCGCGCCCGATGGGGCAGGCGGCGAATGAAACCGCGCTCTTCAAGCGCCGTAATGAGCCGGTGAATGCCGGACTTCGAGCGAAGGTCCAAGGCATCCTTCATCTCGTCGAAGCTGGGAGAAACGCCGCCTTCTTTGATCCGCTCATGGATGAACATCAGCAGTTCATGTTGCTTTCGCGTCAGCATAGGCCCTGGCCCCTCCGTCTGCTTCGGGGCCGGTGGCCCTCGGAACAAAACAAAAACACTTGTGGCTGTTCTAGTTTGGTTCTCGTGGGCGTGTCAAGCGCAATTGTGGATAAGTCAGGCGCGGAGAGGCAGGACGGTCACGACGCCGCCCGCTTTCAGAGATTCAGCGCCGGGTGCACGGATGATGAGGCAGCCGGCATCCGCCAGGATCGAAAGCATGGAACTATCCTGGAGGTCGAAGGGCGTTGCCACGGGAAGCTCGCCGTGAATGTGGTCGAGGCCCGCACGGACATAGTCCTCGCGCGTACTATTGGCGGGCAGGTCGCGGCCGAGGCGGGCGAGCGTGGTGTGAAGCGCGCTGTCGCCGCCCTGCATGCGCTGTATGGCGGGCTTGAGGAAGAGTGTCGCGCAGACATAGGCCGACACCGGATTGCCCGGCAGTCCCATCATCGGCTTGCCGTTGAGCGTGCCATACATCAGCGGTTTGCCGGGCCGCATGGCGATCTTCCAGAAATCGATGTCGAGGCCGAGGGGCGTCAGCGCTTCGCGGACGAGATCGTGCTCGCCGACAGAGGCACCGCCGAGCGTCACCAGCATGTCCGCATCGCGTGCGCGCTCGGCTGCATCGCGAATGGCGCCGACGCGATCCGGCGCGATGCCGAGGTCGAGCGGCACGCCGCCCGCTTCGAGGATCAGAGCGGCAAGCCCGTCATTGTTCGATGAAACGATCTGGTTCGGTCCAGGCTCCGTTCCCGGCGGCACGAGTTCGTCGCCGGTCGAGAAGAAGGCGATGACAGGCCGCTTGTGAACGCTGAGCGTTGCGAGATTCATGGCAGCGGCGAAGGCGATATCGGCGGGCGATAATTTGCGGCCCGCCGGCATGCCTGCATCGCCCGTGCGGAAGTCGAGACCGCATACGCGGACATGTTGCCCGGCAGCCGCCGCTTCCTTCACGACGACAACATCGCCCTCGCGATCTGTGTCTTCCTGGATGACGATCGCGTCCGCTCCGCGCGGGAGCGCGGCGCCTGTGAAGATGCGAACGGCCTCACCTTCCTTAAGGTGATCGGAATAGAAACCGCCGGCGGGCGCTTCGCCGACGATCTTGAGGCGGACGGGGACAGAGACGACATCGGAAGCTCTGACGGCATAGCCATCCATCGCCGACAGGTCGGCGGGCGGCTGAGTGCGACGCGCTATCGCTTCTTCCGCAAGCACACGGCCGAGCGCCTGAGACAGAGGAACCGTCTCAACAGGCGTGGTGTGCAGCATTGCCAGAATGCGCGCCCGCGCTTCCTCGACAGGCAGAAGAGGTTGTTGTGCCATAGGCTATTTCGCCTTGTAGTCGCCCGACTTGCCGCCCGATTTTTCCGTGAGCCGGATGTCGCCGATCTTCATGCCACGATCGACGGCCTTTGCCATGTCGTAAAGCGTGAGACAGGCGACGCTGACCGCCGTAA
>Ga0098054_1000498_pt1 | contig 24072 bp, 16 predicted proteins | sample 16_taG_FD_75048 | JGI IMG/M metagenome (GOLD analysis project Ga0098054, IMG submission 75048) | Marine viral communities from the Subarctic Pacific Ocean - 16_ETSP_OMZ_AT15313 metaG | ecosystem: Environmental > Aquatic > Marine > Oceanic | place: Pacific Ocean | collected 2015-01-18
CAAATGAAGTTACACCCGCTGCTTGTAATTGTAACTTTGTATTAGCCTCACTTGTTCCATCGAAAAATTTAGTAGTAGTTCCAAAAGTTGCCAATGGAAAATCAGGGTCTTGTCCTGATGAAGATATTGCCATTCCAGTATTAGTAAGAACAATTTGAGTTTCCATCGTATCAATGTTTGTTTGTGCTGCAGCCGCACTTGCTGAAGCTGCATTTATACCATCCTCCGCTGAAGATGAATTTGCATTTATTGTTGAAGCAGCCGATGCTGAAAACTCATTAGCCGAACCACTAATTGATGCCGCAGTTACTCCAGCTAAAGCACCAGTACTAATAGTAATATCACCTGTTATACCTAAACTACTTCCATCCCAAGTTAATTTATCACCTAAACTAAAACTACTACCACTATCTATATAAAACCCCGTATTTGAAGTTCCATATTCTCCAGCCCCAGTATAAAGTGCATTATCACTTACAGTTATTCCACCAATAAATCCACCTGATGCAGTAATTACACCTTCAATTTTTGCACCACTTGCAATAAGAACACCAGAAGATGATACTGCAAAATTAGTTCCAAATCTTACATAATAATTTGAACCTGGAGTAAAGTCCATATAATACCCAGTAAGATCATTATTATCACCAGTTTTATAAATTCTTGAACTATCAGCATCTAAAGTTATATTACTTCCACTAATAAGTCCATTATTTAAAATATTCCAACTACCAATATAACCTTCATTAGCTCTAATACTTCCACTAAGAAATACATTTTCTGCTGATAATCCGAATCCTGGACTTGATTCATTATGTACTGCAGCAGTACTTGCTAATCCACTTAAATCTCCAAACCTTGCTCTCCTTAAAAATCCACCACTTCCAGATTCAATTACATCTATATATGGTGTTTCAGTATCGGTTGGGTCTGCATTTATATGTATAAATCCTGTTTGAGGGCGTCCAAAACTTATAATAACTTGTCCATCATCATATGATGCTGATACAGAAGCGGCTCCACCAAAATTACCTATTGAACCTGTTACACTACCTTGTAATTCTCTTGTTACTGTAATTGCATTTATAAACCCAGTAGTATTTCCAGTTTGATCTGACGCAGAATACGCTGCATTAAGTCTCATAAACTCTGAACTAAATCCTGTATCTCCTACTTTCTTAACAAATAATAATTCTCCTTGTTGAAATCCAGCTGAATTAACCAATGGAATTGTTGTAGCACTAGCGCTAACACTACCACTTATAGTTGTTGCATTACTAACAAGTAATTGTCCACCAACTGCGTTTACAGTTTGTTTTTCAAATGTTGTTGTAGCAAGAGTACCACGAACATAAACATTACTAAATTCTGCAAATCCATCGCTATCAATAGTCCACCCAGATGCCTTCTTTGCATAATCTCTTGTTCTAATTGAACCAGTACTACTTAATATAATATTAGATGAACCTAAACTATTTTGCTCTATTCCCCAACCACCAATATTACCAGCAGTACCACTTATATGTCCATCTGCTTTTACTTGAAAGTTTGAAGCGCTTATAAATAGTCCAGAATCGGTTGATGAATTTTCATCAGCATTTCCTCTTATATAAAAAGTATCTCCTGATAATTTTTCTCTACCAATATTAAATCCACCAATCTTACCTGTTTGCGCTTCGATATTTCCTTTTACAACAACATCTCCACTTGAGGATAAATGAAAGTTAGATGAACTAATTTCTATATTTCCACCACTACCACTTACATATTGTTCTTCACTACCTAAGAAAAATGATTTTGCTTTTACCTCAAAAACACTTGGACTTGTTCTAAATTTAAGAGATCCCTCATCTCCACCAGCATGCAATTCTAAACCTAAACCATCATAATTTTCACTTGCACCTATAGCAGTTCCAACACTACCACTAAACATTAATATACCAGAAGGACCTTCTCCTGTAGTTGCCCGCTTAAATCCCTCATATGATTTTGTTCTAAAATATGCTGATGATTGTCCACTTATCTCAAATCCTTGTCCCTCACCAAGACTATTATTAATAGTTAAAGTTCCTGGTAAAATATTATCCGTTCCTGAAAATACTGTATTACTTCCTTGAAATTGTTCAGCATTTGCTGAAAATGTTTCCATCTGAGCTTGCTTACCATCTTTAGTAAAATATTCTACTTTAAACAATAACCTTTGAGGTCTTTGACTTAACAATGGAGTATCAGTTGTTATTATTACATTATTTGGATTAAACCCTGATTCTCTAGCTTGCTTTAAAGATATTTCACTAATATACCATTTACCTGAAGGAGCTACGAACTGTATAATTGGACGAGCTGTTGATTCTAATACAAAATTTTGATAAACCATTTTTGGAAATGTAATATTAGCATCCACCCCTTTATCATCAGGATTTAAAGAACCAATAAAATATCCCCATGGGGTAGATTTAAACTCTTCGCCTATTTTTTTAGGTTTAACTCCTGAACCAGATACGTAAACTTTTAATTCTGCTCTATCTTGATCTACTAAATTTTCATCTATTCTTACTTGTGTTGTTGCTTTTATAGGATGTGCATTAAATGATAAACTATATTCTACATCTCTTATAATTAAAGGTCTATTTTCTCCAACTATATTGCCTTTTCCAGCTATATCTTTTGTTCTTGATGTATTTAACCAAAAAGCAACATTATCATTTTCACTATAGTTTGAACCAGAAATAACTACTGCATCGTGAATATGACTTATAGTTGCTCTATCAAATCCTCCAACTGGTCCACTACCGACTACTGCTCCTGAATAATATCCAGCATTTGTTCCTTGAGAGCCAGTCCAATATGTATCTACTATTGATCGGGTCGGGAAATACCCTTTCATCAAATTACCCTTTAATGATAAATCATCTATCAATTCTTCACGAGATTCTAAAATTCTTTCTGTTAATGGTATAAACTCAGTATCATTTGTTGTTCTATAATAAACTTTAGCTCTATAAACATCTCCTGAAAGTGTTCTTAAATTGGCAAGTTTAATTGTAGATTTAGATATATAATTTATTTCATTATAATCAAATTCTACAGTTTCATTAAAGCTCATAGTAAATGGAGATGGACCTAAATCAGGAATTTCTAATAACTGATATGCTAAACTTTCTACAGAATTATTAAATATTATAGGCTTTGATGACGGTATTATAGTATGACCTTTAGTTTTACCTATAGTAAATTCATATGGTAAGTTTTGAGATACTAATTTAGAAACAGAATACCCGCTTTTGCCTGCGAATTCTCCCAGTTCGAATCTATCAACTTTTACTTTTGCTCCTTCTAAATAAGATCCAACTTCTCTGCCCGACCCATCCGGGTGCGGGTGCCCGTGCATACTACCACTCGGTAAAAATATTTTATAGTCATATACTGCAGGACTTGCTGCAGTCATGGAAGAATCATTTCTACCAGAAGCATTATCATCATAGTTACCATCATTATAGCTACTTCCACCGCCACCACCACCACCTTTGTTACCTTTATTTGTTTGAGCATCACTATGTTGCGTATCATCATATGTATCTTCTTCAGAAGTATTTGCGGTTGCCTTTAGTGATTCAATCTCCGTATCTATACAAGTAACATTATAATATGCGGTATTACTGCTTACTCCGGGAGCACCAACTGTTAAACCAATTGCTTTAAAGTCTACATCATCCGCAATAAATTGAGTATTTTTTCCATTTCCAATTACATAAATCTCATCATAATTGGTATCGTGTAAACTCCAAGTATAAGAAGTTAACCTAACTCCATACGTACTATAGTATTGTCTGTCTGCTGTTGTTCTTAAATCGTGCAGTCCAAATGCAAGAGACGCCGTTGCTTCGTGAATTGTTTCTAAATCATCAATCATTATATCGGTATCAGCTAATACTGGAACTGCTCCCCCTACTACATCAACAAATAAAGAACTGCTCGTACTAGATTTACCATTTGAATCTTTAACAACTACACTTGCAGTATAAGCACCAGATGCACCATATGCATGTGTTAAAGAAGTAGTAGATTCATCATTACCATCAAATGATACCCCTCCAGTTATACCATCACCATATTCCACAAAATCACTCGTAGCATCTCCCCAAGCAATTGACATCTCGTCAATATACTTTTCACTCTCTGTAGTTGAACTTGCAGAAACAATAAGTGTAAACGCTTGACTTGCAGTAACTGCGGTTGAACCTGAAATAGATGTTATAAGTGGTACTGCTGTATTTACAGTTATCGGTTGTCCCTTAAATTCTTTTGTACCACCAGACCAATTAGCTACAATTCTGGGTTTAAAATTTCCTTGAGTTGAATATGTAGCAGTTGTAGTTTGTCCTGAAGCACTCATTTCTACTTCACTAACTCCAGTAAATAATTTTTGACTGGTTGGACTTCCTTCACCATCTTCAGTAAATGTAACTGTAAGTGGTGCCGTTCCAGATGTTACATTTGAAGTTACATGAGGTCTTGGTGTAACTGCATTACTAACACTTTGTTTTATAACTGTATTTGATTTTCTTCCTGCTGTATCAACTACATAATGTTCAATATCAAAATTGCCCCCTGCACCATATGATGCAGAAACTGCTGACCCTGTTACTGATGTTGGGAATAGTTGAAATCCATCCCAATAAATTGTTTTGCCGCTTGAATTTTTTGCTCCAACTCTAAATGAAGCATATTTTGTTCCTGGATGTAAAAATCTACTATGTACACTAAGTTTTGTCCAACCACTACTATTGATTTTAGTTAGATCACCTACTACTATATTTTGATGTACATCTCCTTCTTCACCAATTGTTTCATAGTTTGCATCTAATCCATACAATGACAAATAAGCAAATGTATTCTCAGAATCAGCTTTGGCATAAGCACTAACTGTAAATCCATCCGATTGAGTTGCTGGTGCGAGTGCGGCAGTACTACTTCCTCTATAATGTCCAAAAAAGCTATCAGCTGCATTTGAAACTTGTGCTATAGCATTTGAACCACTATATGCTACTGAAGATTGTCTGGTTACACTTGCATTACCTACAGAATATCCGTCCCAAAATCCACTTAAAGCACTTCCAAATATATTATTAGGTGCATAATTTATAAATTGACTACCAATTATTTGTGCTTTTTCAAAATACCAATGGAATTTATCAAGACTTAAACCAGTACCAACTGTTGCACTTGAAGTAACATTAAAATTTACATCTGTATTAACTACTGAGTTTGATTGAGAAAAATCTGCTACTGCCGGCGTTGGTTGAACTTTTACAGTTTGAGCAGTACTATTAGTTTGAGTATTATAATTATTTCCTACAGTATGAGTAACTGTATAATCTCCACTTTCACTATATTCATGTATTACTCTTTTACCTGCGGAACCTGTAACTACTAAACTTCTACCATCTCCAAAATCCCATTGAAATGTTGTATCATCAATATTATCATCAGGATTTGAAGCATCATCTGCACTAGCAGAATATATACTTCTATCTGTGAATCTAAATCTTGCTTTTGTAAAAATTGGGTTTGTAGAAATTTCTAAACTGCCCGTCAAATACTGTGCTTCTTCTGATAATGCTTCATTTAAAGTACCATTAGATATAAACATACCAGCTTTTGGTGTAGCAGGTGGTGATACCGTAACTATAACGTTATCTTTAGCCCCACCACCAAACGGTGAATTTCCAGTAGCTCTAACAGTATACGTCTGAGCTTTAGTATATGTATGAGAGCCATTAGTAGTTTGTGGATCAAAACTATCAGTTGTAGAATCTCCCCATTCATATTCTACATTATTTATCGGTCCTACTCTATCTGCTATTAAATCAACTGTAAATTTGTTATTTCTTAAAACTCCAGTAGGTTTTGTATTATTAATAAATCGAAGTTCTAAATCAGAATGTGCTATTAAATTTGGATTTAAAAATTGTCGTACTCCACCAGGTATTCGTGATCCAGAAAGACTTCCGCTCACTAAAACATTTACTTCTTTTTGTCCTGTTTTAGGTATTACTTCTTGTAACATTGTTTCAGATATTGATAACTTTGGTGCTCTTAAAAATAAAATCTTTTCATTATTCGGTGAAGATGGATCTATCATTATTTCCATTTGATAACGAACATTATATACATCTTGAAATTCTTCTGGAATAACTAATCCATCATTCTGTTCTGGATTTGGATTTATTTCACCAAGTAATGTTAAAGTTGCTATTCCAGGAGTAACATCTTCATATACTTCTATACTTAATCTTCTTGAAGTACCTTCTAAATAATTTCGTATTGGATTTACATATACGGTTTTACCAGTTATATCAATTAATTCAAATAATATATCTGTTTCTCTTTTTAGCGCGGGAGAGCCATCAATTAATATAGATGATCTACCAGTAGGTATAATATCTGGAGCATCAAGGATTTTAAAATATTTATTATCTGTATCCTCAATAAATACTTGAACTTGATCTAAATTCTGTTTTTTAACTGTTTTCTTGAATAATGCCATTTAAATAGTTGTCCCATTTCATTTATAATAAATATTAAAACTTTATTATAAGTATATTTATAGTGTGTATAATGGATGTATAAATGAAAAAAAGATATAATTTTACGTTAGATGAGTCTGTAAAGACTATTTTGGAGTATTATGCTAAAGAAAATTTTACTACAATGTCTGCAGTATTAACTTCTTTAATTTTGGAATTACAATCAAAAAAGATTGTTTATGGTAATAAATTACCTTCTAAGAGGATTTCCCAAAACTAATATTGCTGTATCCATGTTCTTTCTTTATTTCTAATAAAGTATCTACAGCATCTCTCATAGATTCTATATGTGATACAATAACAACAAATTGAAATTGAGATTTTAAATATTGAAAAAAACTATAAACAGAATTTAAATTTTCACTATCCATAGTTCCAAATCCCTCATCTATAGCGAGAAAATTACCTCTTGGTAAATTACAAACATTAATTAACCCTACTCTAAGAGCTAATGATGATATAAATTTTTCCATACCACTTGATAATTCTAAAGGCCACACATTATCTTCATCATACACAATATAGTTATTAATACTCTTACCATCCATTTTAAATATAATGCTGAAATCAACAATCTGTGATAATATATTATTAACTTCCCCTTCAATAGTCGGTAGTGCATCTTGTATTAAATTATATGGAACTCCATCTCTACTTACCGCTTGTAAATAATAATGATACGCTCCTATCGTATCCTCTAATTCTTCCATTTTAGTAATATTATCAAACAATGTTTTTATTTGTGTTTCTAAAATAGCTACTGTTTTTCCCCTATTATATTTTTTAGCAGTATGATCTTTTATCTTAGAATCTACCACTTGTATTTCTGATTCTACTAACTCTATTTTAGATAAAATATCTTTATTAAATTTTATAGATTTTTCTTGTCTTTCAAACTTTGTTATATCTTTTAAAACATATTGTTTACTTTGTTTAACATTCTTACCTTTTTCAATAATAACATCTTTTTGATGGTGTACTGATTCTAATTTTGCTTCTTCTTCAAATATACTTTTAGTAATAATATCATATTTAGATTGTATTTCAGTATACTCTTTGACTACTTTTCGTAAATCTCCAGCCTCTTTTATATATTGAGTTTGTAAATGTTTATTATGTGTTATAGTATCTATTGCATTTTTAGCATCTTTTACAAATGGATTAGTTAAACAAGCTTCACACGTTTCATTCCATTCCCAACTCTGTAATTTATCTATAGCTTTTTGTTCTACATCTATTTGATTTTCTAATGTTAATAACAATTTTTCATAATTTTCTAAGTCTCGTTTTTTATTGCCAACTTCTTCAATATCTAATTTTTTTATTTTTTTATTTTTTAAAGTATCCAATAATTCTTTTGTATTAACTATAGATTTTTCTAATGAAATATATTGATCTCTTAATATACCTGTTTCATCTTTTAATATATTTAATTCTTCTTTTAATTTTTCAATATCTTTTACATCTTCTATTGGTTTTAATTTAGAAGTAAATTCTTTTTTAGATTCTTCAAACTTTTCTTTTTGTTCTTCATACTCACTTAACTTTTCATTAATTAACTTCAGATCAATTTTATTAGATTTCAATTGACTTCTAGCTTCAGTTAATTCATCTTCATAATTAGATTGTTGAAAGTTTTTTAGTAAAACAGATTCTTCTTTAACTCTCTCACTTGCCATTTGATATAATTTATCAAACACCCCAATACCCATAAATTGAGCTAATAATTCTTTCTTTTCTTTCTGAGTTTTATCTATGAATACTCCTGATGAATTATTTTGAGTAGACAATGTAGTTAAAATAAAATCGTCATATGTTCCTAATACTCTACGAATATTATTGTTTGTAGTTCTCCTTTGATCACCGTTCATAGAAACCATTTGTTGTAACTCTGTATCCCAACGTTCAAAGTTAACATCTACTTTAACATGCCCATTTAAAAGTCGTTTTCCTTTTCTTTCAACATAATAATCTGTTCCATCTATTTCTATATTAAGTTTACATCTAAAATCTGATTTTTTATTGTTCAATATCATATCAGCTTTAAATGCTCTACTACAAGTATCAAATAAACAAAAAGATAGTGCATCTAATAATGATGATTTACCACTTGCATTTGGAGCAAAAATTCCTATTATACCACTTAATCTAGTAAAATCAACTATATTAGTTTTACCATAAGAAAACATATTATCAAATTCAAACTTTTTAATTTTCCAATTAATATTCCTTTGAATATCTTCTTCTGGTAAAATTTGATTTAACTCATTGTTTATTTCTTGTAATTGTATTTCAAGATTATCATCTATAAAAAATTCTTTTTTAATATAATCTAATATTAATTTATTTTGATAATCTACGTTAGATACATCTCCTATACTAATCTTTTTAGCTTCATCTCCTAAATTAATAACACTATCTACTTTATAAAGTTTACTCTCTGTTAATTTAGGATATTTATCTTTAACAATAGAAAGCACTTTTTTTATTTGAGTTTCAGTTGTATTTTTACATCGTAACCGTAACCTTCCTTTCTCTGGAAGGGCATCCCAATCTTTTGGTAAATTTCCATCAATAATATCAAGAGTAGCATATCCAAAATCATTTGGTATTTCTATATGCTCAAAACTCTTATTCTTCACATCCCAAACAGATACTCCGTGCCCATACACCGCTTCACCATAATTTTGTTGAACAAGACTACCACAATATCTTACGTGGGGCTTTTTATTAACATTATCATATTCTTGTAATGTTTGCATTTTATGAATATCCCCAAGCAAAACCATATCATATCCATCCATACTTTCTAATTTAACTTTAGATGGTAACTTAAATCCTAAATCTGTAGCTGATTGATCAACAGTACCGTGATATAATAATACTTTAGTATCTCCTTCTACATCTTTTGCTTGAATATAATTCTCTTCTGTATCCCAAACATCCCATACTACAAATGTTATATCTGCAAAATTATAAACACCACTATCTTTAAAATAATATAAATTTGGATGATTAAGATTCTCTACAATTGGTGTAAGAACATCAAGCCTATGTGTATTATTTAAATTACAGTCGTGGTTTCCTGCTATAATAATAGTTGGAACAATATCAGAAAGATTTTTGAATAATCTTGATAATTGATCTACCAATTCTGGCGACATTTCAGTTTTACTATGTGCGATATCACCACCTATATAAACTACACTATCTTCAGGATTCTTTTTTATTATTTCATATAATTTATTAAACGCATCTTCAAATTCGGAATGACGATGTAGATTTCGTATTTGTATGTCCGATATATGATATATTCTTTTTACTACATTTAAATTAGTTTTTATAATATGTTTTTGATTTTTCAAACTTCTTACCTTTTAATTTTGATTGAATAACATCAGAAAATGTTAGCTCTTTTGTACTTTCTATTTTTTCTGTCATTTTGTCATAACCTACCTCATTTGGATCCTTATCCTCTAAAGATACTAGTCTAACTTGTATACCATATGATTTTAACTTAGTACTTATCTTTAATGCATCTGGTTGAGCATCACTATCAAGTATAATATATACATCTTTTACTTTTTTATTTAATAAAGTCAACATCAATTTTTTTGGGATTGTTTTACCTAATAATGGAATAGCATTTCTTTTTACTGTCATAGCATCAAATACACCTTCACATAATATTATTGGTTCATCCCAATTTATAAATAATTCAAAACAAATTATATTTTTACTTATCGTGGGATTTTTATACTTCATACCACCACCATAGACATCTCGTGCTATAAAATAATTTAACTTACCATGTTTATCATAAGATGGTATTATAATTCTATTACTATAAATTCCACTTTCACAATAACCTATACCATATCTTACTATGATATCTTTAGTAAATCCTCGCTCCTTTAAAAAATTATAACATCTCTTTTCTATGGGTGTGCTGAAATGAATATGATTTAGTCTTTTAAATTCTTTAGGTAACGAAACTAATTTTTTTACATCTTTTTCTGATTTTTGATCATAATAATAATCTTCTTGCTCATTTAAATATTCTTTTAAATCGCTCCAACTATTCTCACTTACACCTACAGCTTTAAATAATTGATAAAAATTATGACCACCTTGATTAGAAACCCAACAATGCCATTTTTGGTTTTTTATATTTATTTGTAATTTAGGCTTATAATGAGAAATAAACGGAGACCAAAACATATACTCATTTTGTTTTCTTAATTTTGTATGGGTAGAACCTAATGCCTTTGACAAAATATTCAATATAATATTATTCATCTAATAATTGTAATAACTCCTCAAATTCTAAAACAGCATATGTTTTAGAACGATTTCTTTTAAAAATAACTAATGGTATATGATTACCACTATTACCTTCAGCTTGATCTAATGCTTCCCAGATATTAATTTTTTCTTGATTTTTACATTCTACACTAAATGGAAATAATCTACGAGCTGCAGGGGATAGCAGAATATCTTCTCCGACGTCCCCCATTGTAATAGAACGCACATCATCGGGTTCTAATTTAGAGTTGAATTTTTCAAGAATTATATCTCGAACTTTATTTTGGAGGCGTTTGCCCTTATTCTTTGCACTACGTGGTTTCATAACATAATACTAAATATAACCTAATTTGAGCTAATTAAAATTTATTTTTCCATTTACTATACTCTTTAATAGCCCATTTTTCTGCAATTTCCTCAAATTTATTATCATCGTGAAAATCTTTACCTTTATTCACAGCAATATCGCCCGCTTGTTGATATGCCTTTTCGTATTTCTTTTTACCCATTTTTTTAGCATCTATAGCATGCTTAATCTCATGTAAAATTGTTATAATAAGTTCTTTAACTGTAGAATAACTACTTCTTAAACGTATTGTATCTGTCATCCAATTATAATCTGCTTGATTAGAACTTGCTCCAAATTTTATTTTAGATTTTAAATTATAGTATTTTACTAAATCTGATGCAATAAGTTGAAAATCTGCTCTTTCTAATAATATTCTTTTAAACATCAAACCTCACCACAAAATTTAACATTAACTCATCATCATTTTTAATCGGGTGTGCTAATTTACCAATAGCCATTAATTCACTTTTATCATTATATAACCCAATAGAAGTAACATATGGATTAAATAAACTGCCTGTTGCTAAATCAATAGATTCTGAAGCGGCTGTGTATGATCCTGATAAAGAGCCTGTTCCATTAGTAGGATTATCTCCTGGAGGAAAAAATTTACTAATAAAAGATGTAGGAAGTCCACTTGGAAGTGTGTGTCTACCACCTCTATCTTTAGCTATACTAATATTAGTAGTACTATTAAACTCTCCACGATCCACCGTACAGTTATATTCATATTCATAATGTGTTTGAGTTGCTTTAAAATCAATTTCAAATCCATCACTACCAGTAGCAGAACCAACTACTGAATATGAACCTGTATCTGTTATAGCTACAATTCCGTGTGAATAAAAAATATTACCTACAGAACCCGTAGTTCCTGCTGCGAATGATGCTGAATTTGCATTATCATAAATATTTCCAAACCCATCATCTTTTAATGTAAATGTTGTTGCACCACCATTATCAGTAATTGTTACTGAGCCTGGTTTTACTTCTTCTCCAAAAAATTGTTGTGGTATTGTTAATATTTGAGCAGAACCATGTAACGTCATTTTCTTATTTGCTACATTGTTAATACCAAAAGAATTCCAGGGTTCATCTTTTTTAGAATAATATAACCGATTTATTGTAAACCAACTTGGAATTGCATAATATGTTGCAAAAGGTGTATTATCAGCCGAAACAGATCCACTATAATAACTTGAAGAGACAGCTGATGAGGAAATAAATAAATGTGCAGAACTACTATTAGCGCTAAAACCAAAAACACCACTCCCACTATCCATATCAGTTAACGAGAATGATTTGTGGGTTTTAAACGATTCTACAGAAGTATCGCCATCTTGAAAATTCTTATACATTAAAAAGCTCCGTTAAAAATCGAGCTTCACTTTTACAATAGCTTCCCTAGAAAATGATTTCAGTAAAGGTTTAGATAATTTTGCAACTGCTAATAATTCATTAGAATCATTATACAAGCCTACGGTTGTCATATAAACCTTAGGATCATTTTGCATAGATGATACTGTTAGTGAGCCATCAGATTGAGTAAAAAATGTAGGATTAGTACTAAAATTATATTTCTTATTAGTTAATCTACAAAAATAATGTGTAGTACTTAATTGCTCTTCCCGTCTAGCTACAAAATAAGAACTTGCAGAAACGGAATTATATAATTTACCCGTATTATTATGAGCAGCATTTGATGCAGTATTAGTAGCTAATGCAAGATATCCTTGATCAAGTTTTTGCCCATTTAAAATCATAATACCCATATCAGGATAAAATAATCCATACGCACCATCAGTTGTTTCACTTGCTGCAGCTGTATTTGTTACTGCTGTACCACTTGCTATTGAACCACTTACTACATTAAAAACTCTTCCACCCTGAGAAACTGTTGGATCAGTTGTAGCACCACTATCATCAATCAATTTTACAGTTCCTGCACTGCTACTTAAATGTAATTCCCAGTTCCCTGGATCCACTTTTTCACGCATCCTAGCTCTAGCCATAGAAATAGCGTAAATGTGTTTTATATCTTTAGATGGAGAAAAAGTAAACTTAGTATCATTCGGTGCAAGAAGTAAATTTCTAAATTGAGAATAAACAGCTGCCGATGGTCTATCTGTATATGAAGTTCCTAATATCCCAGCACTTCCACTACCATCTAAATGTCCAAACGCCATTGAAAACTGAACCTCTGCTTCGCTATCTGAAGAAGGATTGGTTTTATAAACATCGTAAAAATATTTTCCCGAACTTCCACTTTGTGTAGAAGAAGTGTGCATTGTTTGAAGCGTTCCAACACCCCCCGACCATAAACCAGAACTAATAGTTTGATTAATATCGGTTATTATATCTTCTTCTGTATTAAATACTGTATATATTTCAGCCATTTTCTAACTCCTAACTATTTGCACTTACAGTTACACTAATTGTTTGAGATGCTCCAGAATCATTCCCAAAAATAGTCAACTGTGTTGTAATTGCTGATGTAGTTGCTTTGGATACTATATTAACAACTTTACCTATTACTGTAGTACTTCTCTTCCTATCAGCATCACTAAGGAATACTGGAACAGTTCCACCTCGTTGTTCAACCCCACCACCTGCAGATACAAACAAATCTGCTGCATTCGAATTATGTAATATAAATGTATATCCACCTTTTCCATCATTACCATTAGTTGTTGCTGGTGATATAATCTGTTGTTCATTTGCGGTTGTAAATGTTAATGCTGAACTTGCCAACTTAATAACAGGTAATTTAACTGTATTTTTTGGTAAAGTAACAAGTTTGTATCTCATTATCTGATTCTCATCTGGAATAGCCTCAAGTAACGGCATATTTTCTATAGCCGCTCCATATGAATTAGTTCCATCTGGGTGAGAAACATCATAGAGACCATAATCAATTTCATCATCTCCTAATGCAAATTTTGTAATTTTAAATTCATTATTTCCACGTGCCAATAATTCTCTACCTTTTTTGGTAAGAATAGCATCTATGGTTTGCGTGGTATTATCTAAAAATCCCATTATTTACTCCTAAGTATATTTGGTTTTCGTATATAACTGCGTTTACTCTACTATAAATATAATAATAAAATATATTATACATTATTCTATTCTCAATTGTGATTTTCCAGGATCTTGAGATACTATTCTTAGTGGAGTAGTATCCGAAGTTTCTACTGGATCAAAGTTTCCTGCATAACTATTTAACACAGTCGTAGCATTAGTCTGTTTACATCCTTCAAACATCAAATTAGCTAATGCACAAAATTGATCGTATTTGTTATCTATATCAGAACGAATAGCTGATGATGAATAATATAAATTCAAAGATCGGCTTACTGAACTGCTATAATAATATTTTGTTTCTAAATTATGTGGTGAAATAATCGAGCCAGTTATTTCTGGTTGTAAAACTTCTTCAAACACATATTCAGGACCACCGCTTGTAACTGAAGAAGATATATATGTATTTCCCCAATATCCTTTATGTGATCCTGTATAATTTAATCTGGTTAATGTTGGTATATTAAATATTTCAGTAGATCCAGAAATAATTCCTTCCTTATCATTTATACTTCCAGTTAATTTTGTAGTAACTTCTTTTGCATATATTGATGCATCTATGTGTCCTTCAAAATTTGGGGATTCAAAACTTAATCCTCTTGAAATAATATCTTTTGATCGTTCAAGAATATTTTGTTTAACTGTTAATCCAAATTCGGGCCTTGTTCTAGCTGGCAAAATATCTTTTATTTGTTTAAATATAATCTGATCAAAATACTTTATTAATCTCATATAATCCCAAAAATTATTTGGTGAACTATATTTTTGCCAATACGCATTTTTTATTTCATGTAATCTTCTATATCTTGGTTTAGGTAAATCTCTTGGATCTCCAACATATTGATGAAAATCTAAATCTGCTAAAGATCTAACAATATCCTCATCTATTACATCTGTTGGTGAGAAGAATATTCCTACTTTCGGTGAATCTTTTGGAGCTACATCTAATAAACTTTTTTCCGATCGTTTAGAACTATATCCTGGAATATATGGTTGTAAGCCACCACCTTCAAGACTTGAGCTAATAACTCGCATCTTAACATTACTTTCTTTCTTAGGACCAATATTTGGTACTAACATTTTATCTTCATCTACTACACTAGCATAAAAATTTCCACTAAAATTCTTAGCACTACCAGTAATTGTAGTTAATGAAGTATCTCCACTTTTATCTTGTAATTGTGTATTTGCAGCTACACTCAAATCTTTATTATCATCAAACGATAATCTAAATACTAAATCAGTATACGAAGCTGAAGCATGATTTCCATTATAAGCTTTTGGTGAAGTAACGTGATTATCAAATGCCGACATTGTAAGTGGTGAATTCCAATATCTAAACTCCATCATAGAACCAGTTAAATATCCAGCTGCACCATAACCAACATTAACCTGATTAGGAGTTAACCAAGAAGTATTCAATGATTGAGAAACTGTATTAGCCCCATCTATAGACATAGAAGTTTCAGACGCATAATATATCTTACCTCTTCCTGCATCATATTTTTTAGCTGCTAATCTATATGTTACGGCTTGAGATCCACTATCAGATGCTACATATGCACCACTACCAGATTCTCTTGAAACCATAACAGACCAAAATTCACCATCATATAATGGCATAGCACTTGTAGACATTGAAACATAGCCACTTGATCCAGATAATTGAAAATCAACATGCCCAACATTATCGGTTGTACCAGAATCTTCTCTTAATTTAACTTCCCAATGTTTTGTAGATCCATTTACAGCTTCAACAAGAGTTTGACTTCCACTATTTACAGAATTAAATCTAAATTCAACTGTATCTGGTCTTCTTCCTGTATTTCCATCGTGTACCCAAGGTACTTGAACATATTGCCCACCTCTAAAATCTAAAGATTTAGTAAACTTTCTTTTTATATTAAATGATTTTACTTGACCAGGAAGAGATGGACCACCGTATTCCCTAACATCTAAAATAGTAGCAGGGATTCCAAACATATTAACCATTCCCCGTAAAGATTTTAATGTACCTTTTGTTTTTAAGAAAAAGGGTATATTATTAACCAATCTTCTATGTATTTTTCTACCTAAATCTTTCTGGGGTTCAGCTGAATATGTTGTGAACGCAGAATCAGATCCTGATTGGTATTGCCCGTATTGATATCTTGGTAAATCTAATAAATCTGCCCCATTATACAAATCTAATCCAAAACTTTTCGCTACATCTTGAATTAAATCATTTGAATATCCTTTTTTATTCGAATCATAATTTTCATATATTTTTGGAATATGATTAATATATGTCCATACTTCATCATACATTTCTCCAACCATATCTATAAATTTTAAAAAATCTTCATTGGAATTATCTTGTACAATATATTTTGGTATTCTATTAGCTAATCTATTTTCATTATCCATATCAAATACCGATGCACTATATGCCTGACCAGTTTCATTTACAACACTCCCATACCAAGATGTAAAATCTGCATGAGATGAAGTTATTGGTGTATATGGATCACTAAATGTTCCACTTCCAGTTTTTGGCCATGATGCATTATATCGTTCCGTCCCTAAAAATTCTGATCCACTTACAACAGTTGAAACAGTACTATACAAATACTTTTCATATGGTGTAAAGTTTAATTTAACATCTCTAATTTGTCTATGTACCGAACTTAATTCTTTTCCTAAAGATCCAGTAGTAGAATTAGTTGCTAATGATGCAGATGTAGTTAATAACGATTCTATCTTATCAAATTTATATTTTGCATTATCAAGTTTAGATACGGCAGAACCAAATACAGTAAAATTATCATATTTTTCAAAATCTATATTTAAATCAACTGATTGTAAACTAGAACTTAATATATCTGTTCTAATTTGTTCTGATATATTTACATCACTTGTTATTAAATCAGATAAATTTTTATATTGTGTTGATTTATTATCAAAAAATGAGCCTTGGGCTGCTTCTAAATCAAATTGTGGATCTAATAAGAAAGTTACATCTTCATCAATCTCATCTTCTGGTATTAAAAGTACATCTTCTTCAACTGGATCAATAATTTCTTCTATTACAGAAACATTTTGTAGAGAGGCTTCACTAATTGATGAATATAATTTTAATAATTTTTTCTTCTCTGATTCCTGATGAGTATTTACAATTAAATAAAGATTATTATCTTCTGTATACAAATAATGTGATAGATCATTTACATCAATATTATCAAATGTAACATGAAATGTTAATGGTTTTCTTGGGTTAGTACCTTCATAATCACCATCTTGTGCCGATAATGATATTCCTTCATCTTTAAAATTTGCTTCTACAACTATAGTATCACGACTTTTAACCTCTACAATTTCAGATATAAATGGAGCATATTGAGGTATTGATTCAACTACTTTTCCTACTCCAGGGGCATTTTTTTCCTGTTCACCAGCAGCTTTTCGTGCATCTCTTTGAGCATCTTTTTCTGTATAATTTGGATCTTGCTTAGCCATTATAAATCAAACTCGTCTCGTTCAGTTGAAAGCCCACCACGACCTCCAGTTGTTGTTTCTGTAGTATCATCTTTAAGACCTACATCTAAATTTGGATTTTCTTCATCATCTACTGTATCTGTTACAGTATTTGTTTTTGTAGTTGTTCTATTAGTATTATCCGTTACAGTAAGATTAGTTGTTTTATATGATATAATAAATGCATTATCTATAGTTAACTTACCCCCTACCATAGCTGGAGAAAATCCCATATCTTCAGCTGTTTAAGTTGCTTTAATTTTATAAGGATCAGAAGTATCTACTTTTACAGTTCCTTCTGAAGTATAATCATCTGTACTTTTTGGAATGTAATCATATGCTGCAGTATCAAAATTTATAAAATTAGATGCATATGAAGTTTTTTCAGTTACATCTATATTTTTTAATTGTAATCTAACTTCTTTTCTGGATGGACTTATATCTGACACATCATATGCTAATTTTACCCTTGTTAATGGTTCAACATTTGTATCTTGTGGATTTGTTCCAGTATAATACTTACCTTCAATTTTTTGAACTGCTCCTTTCCACAATTCTCTATCGTTATCAAAGAATCCATATACACTCGAACCAGCTTTTCTTCTAAGAAAATTCAATCTTACTTTATAAGATCCAGCTATATATCCTAATTTTCTAAGTATTCTTCCTGGATTAAAATTAAATAATTCTCCTACTTTCAATTCTTCTACAGATATTTCTGTAGTTTCTATTACTTCACCAGTTTGATCTAAAACTGTTACTAATACAAAATCTCTAGTATCATTTCCAAATGACGTCGGATGTGCTGTAGAAGTATACAACATATTAAAATCATTATATGTTAATTCATTACTTGGCATTAGTCAACCTGTACTTTAATTGGACCCGAAGTAATCTCCCCTTGGGTTTGAGAATCCGATATTTTGCATGTAAAAACTCTTGTTGCATGATTTTTTCTATATTTAGCTGGAAAATATTCTACTACTTCTTTATCAGTAGCCCCATATCTATCACTTGGAAAAATTTCATTTCCATCAACAAACCATCTATATGTCATCCCAGTACCACCTACTGCATCTACTTTTATATATATTTTTTTCCAACCACTTGATAATTTCCCATTTTTTCTACGTTGAGTTCTTTTGGAAACTCTATATGGTAATTCAAGAACTCCAGTAACATCAACTTTAGGAGTCGTAGCAACACTATAAGGTAAATTTTTAACAAACCTTAATTTTTGATAACCAGCATCAGCTGATGCTATTGGATTTCCCTTTTGCTCCCAATCTGCCCGAGAATATGGTTGAGTAGTATCTACAAAATTATTCATTTCCGCTAAATAAGAAGTCCACGCCGCTTCTTTTTCAGCAGTTTCTGCTATCAATGATTCTAATTCTTTTAACTCTCGTTCTAACTCTGCTTTAATTCTAGCTAATTCATCCATTCCACCTATATATTCAACACTTGTTTCAACCAAATACCTATGTGAATTTATTGTACCTTCTCCTGGTATACTTCCTTTTAATCTTTCATATTCATTAAATAATTCTTCTATACTTAATCCTAAGCCAGCCCCACCCATTAACTCTTTAAAATTTTTATCTACAATATCATCAACTTTATCTGATTCTGGGGAAGTTTTTTCTAAATTTACTGGAACTAATTGATCAGTTGAATCTACTCCATAAAGATCTAAATCTGAATCAACTGATATTATTGTTCCATTCTTAGTTCTAAATACTGTACTACCATCTTCTCTTGATCCAGTTAAAAATAAATCTTGATATTCACTTTCTAAGCGTTTTAAACGTTTAGCTTGAAATGAATCAAGTTTTTCTTTGAACCTCGAATCAGTTTTAACTTGTTCGAATGTTATTGGCATTATCTACTCACTTTAAAAGTGTGATCTTGAAGAGATATTACATCTTGCTCATTTGATGTGCTCTGGCTTACAGTTGCTTTAAATTGAACATTATAAATTCGTTCTGGTTGTAATCCATTTAACCAAAGATTAAAATAATTTCCTGTTGAATCGCAGCTTACTATTGAACCGCTTCCAAATGGAATTATAACTTCTTCTGTTTGTGCATCTTTTATAGAATAATAAGTACTGCCACTTGGTAAATACTTTACACCCAATTGAGTAGGTGTAGTAGCATAAGTTTTTTCTGGATATCTAGCCCGTCCTACCACTCGTATTTTTGTTTTAGAATCTTGCTTATATTCACTCCTCAACCCCTTAACATAAAAAGCCATATCATCATAATCAGAGCCTGTTATTGGTTGTAAACTTCCTGTACTCCAAGAACTATCATCCCAAACTGCTTCTAACTTTGGTGAATAAATTGTATTTGTATCTCTTGAGAAAAAACTAAAATTTCCTAAATGTGTTGTACTTCCCTCTGGTTGAGAAGTATCTGCATTTTTCAGACTACCACTTCTCTTTACTAAAAACCCTTCGTTTGGATATGTTGAGCCAGAATAAATCCAAGCATTCATTATATCTGTTACATTCATTCTCATATCAGTAGTTGAATGATCGTAAGATTGTGAAGCATCAAGTTTAGCGCCACCACTACCACTATACCAAGTAGCACCAGATCCCGATAAACTGCCTGACATCCAATATTGACCTGAACTCTTTCCTTGACTATATTTCCAACTAACTCCATTTGTTATTTGAGGATTAGAATCAAATTCTCCTGTTCCACCAGTCCAAGATTGACTTACAGGATGAGCATATAAAAGATCACTAGTTGTTAATTCTTCTGGGTTTGCATCATACATATTTAAATAATACTTTGCAGTAGATGGTATTAACCCACTTATTACTGAAGAACTAATATAGGTTAAATCAAATTTAACTAACGCTCGTGAAACATTTACAGTATCACCAGTAGCACTCACATCTTTCCTAACCTCTAATATAGGATCCAATCCCGTATTCATAGATTGACTTGCTTGATATATTGTAGCATCTACGCTTGGATATTCAAAATAATGCATTTATTATCCCCCTATAGTTCCAACTACTTTACCCTGTATATCTGAATCTGAATATTTCAATTCAAACATACTTGGATCTAATGATGTATGATATATTCCATTATAATATGCTTTATCCATATCATATACATTTCCAGAGTAACCATCAGCAGTTCGGTATTTATTTGTAATAATTATTTGTGGCTTATCAGCAGGATTTGCAGTAGATGCTACAGCATCTTCTGGTGTTACTACAACAGCAACTCCCTCAACAACTGATAATTTATATAATAAATCAGATATAACTATAGGTTGGTTTATTTGCCACCTATCAATATTAAAAAATGATTTTACTTCATTTATACATCTAACTAAAACTTCATTTTTATTAAATTGTGGTAATGTCATTATAGAAAATTTAACTCCAATATTAATAACATACGCAGTTTTAATATTAATAGCATCTGTTACCATTCTATATTGTCCTAAATATGTTTGTAAATTTTCTTTAGTTGCTTGATTGGGTGCAGTTAAATTTTTATTTCCATCATATGATAAAACATATAAATTTAATGCTAGTGGGTTTTTATTATCTTGATTGGCCATAGTTTTTATCCATAAATTGATTTCTGAACAGTACCACCTTGTGTTTCATCTTTTGAATCACTTGAAGTTGCTCCAATAGTATCACTAGTTTTTTCTGCTATATCACTTAAATGATCATCTTGTACTACATAAACTTTTGCAATACTTCCAAATCTAGAAGGCATTGCTAATGATCTTACCATATAATCATTCTTAGTAACTGCTCTATTTTGTGATTGAAAATTAGCAGCTGCATTACTTTTTATTTCTTGTAATGTTTCTGCATTTTTAGCTCCCACAGCTGCTTCATTATTTATAGCCCTAATAGACTGTAATGTAGCAGTTACAGTAGCTGAATTTAAAGTGCTTGAATTTGGTATTGATGTTACTTTATTTACAATTCTTGATAATTGTTTAACACCTACATTATCTGTATGTGAAGCGCCGTGCGCAAAAACAACTGTTAATGTTGTATTAGATGGTGCTAATCCATAAGTCCGCGTTTTTAAAAAATTACTTGGGTCAAATGTAGTATCTAATTTAGAAACTCCTGTAGAAAGAGATGATCCAACATTATCTGGATTTGGTATAATTTCTTCATCAGGATTATCTGAAACTCCTGAACCAAATCTTAATTCAGTTCTATTATCACCTCGTAAATATGTAACAAATCTTCTTGGTGTTCTAATAAGTTTCATTAGATATGGTGTATCTCCAGCATAATCACTTAAATCTGGAGAATTTGTGGTATTATTTGCACTTTCATCTAAAACTGTATCCTGTCCTAAAGACATTACTTCATACCACTTATTTCCATCACTATCGGATACTGAAATTATTTCGTTAATATTTTCATTCCCCAGTACACTAATTGTATATTGTTCTGCTGCTGAATATGTTATATACTCTGTACTAACGTTCCCACTAACCGCGTCCACTTTCTTTCTTAATAAAAATTTTGTTGGTGTACCATCTGCAGATTCTTGATATTTTTCAAAATAAGTAGGATCTATAGAACTTGAAACTTGAAAATTTATAGGTTCTGTAGTTCTAAATGTTGCTGTATTGGCTTTTGTAGAAAGTCTCATCCCAGCATTTATAGTAGGAGCATAAGACCAATTTGGTGTAACATTAGCTCCTGAACCTTGTGATGGAACTGTACAGTATACATCTACTTTACAAGAAGCTGGAACTCCTGTTTTTGGTTTATATCCTAATGATTGTGCTATATCATATACAGTTTTCTTTTCTTCAGCATATGCTAAAATAGTTTCTTTAAAAGTATTATCTACATAATAAGAAAGAACATCTCCAACATATGATGCCATCTCTACAAACATCATTCCAATAGAACTATCACTAAAATCTGTATAGGTAGTTGGAAAATATGTTTTAGCATGCTCTACAAGACTTTCTCTAAATTGTGAAAAATCTTTATTTAAATACTTAACTTCTCTTTTTACGTCTTTTTTTATATTTGTTGATTCACCCATTTTTTATCCTATATGTTATAGTAACGTTGATGTTACTCCTTCCCTCCGCTGATCACCGGGGCTTGGGCGGTATCTTCAACGCCCCCATCTGGAGTTACTGTAAATTCTAAGTTAGCTGGATCCGAAAAATCTGCTTGGAAATCTATTTTTACTACTACTGCTCCATCATGATTATCTTTTGGTTCTACGACTAAACTATTAACAATTACCCCTGGCATATACTTCTCTACAGCCTGATTAATAGTATCATTTATCGCAGCTTCCAACTCTGAATCTCCAACTTGATATTCAAATAGTATTCCATGTAAATTAGTACCAAAATCCTGATCCATATCTTTTTCACCTTTTTGAGTAAGTAAAAGATTTCGTAAATTGTTTTTAACAGTTGTGCCATATTCCATAATTTGTCCAAATGTTTTAGTATCTGTTCCAAACGTTAATGGGTATGACATTCCAAACGGAATACCAAGTGCTGAATATTTTACTACGTTTGCCATTATTTACCTTTATCCATTGCTTTCATTAAATCAGAATAATCTCTTGTAAGTGCGTTAACAACTCCATCACCTACTTGGTCTGGAGTAACACCCTTTTCTGCTAAAGTTTGTGCTGCAACTCTATCTCTTTTTAGTTCAGGAGAAGCCATTTCTCCATATCCTAATACCTCTGACATATCTCCTGTAGTATAGGCTTTACCACCCATAGTTGGATATTCTTCAGTTTCTCCCTTAAACCCAACGGTTTCATTTAAAACTTTATTTAATGTAGAGTTATCAGTATAGTTAACTGTTTCTCGTTTTACTGGCTTTGTTGCTACCATACGAGAAGGTTTTACCTGTTCCTTTATAAATATTTCGTTAACTTGCTTTTTAACCTCTTCTACTACCATTTTTCTAATAATAGTTCTTAGTTGTTTTACTTTCATAACATTACCTCTTATTGTTAAGTAATTTGAAAAGCATTATATACTGTACCTGGAGTAGTACCTGCTATTGCTTTTCTCAATTCTTCTTCCTCTTCAGGAGTTAATTCTTCACCTTTTTTCTGTTTTTCTTCAATACCTTTTAATAATTGTTCTTCATAATAAAGTTGACTATTATATTCTGCTGCATCTGTACCATCACCTAAATTCATTGTTGAATCTCCAACATCAACTGTTCCCTGTGGTAGA
>Ga0098054_1000503_pt1 | contig 23617 bp, 35 predicted proteins | sample 16_taG_FD_75048 | JGI IMG/M metagenome (GOLD analysis project Ga0098054, IMG submission 75048) | Marine viral communities from the Subarctic Pacific Ocean - 16_ETSP_OMZ_AT15313 metaG | ecosystem: Environmental > Aquatic > Marine > Oceanic | place: Pacific Ocean | collected 2015-01-18
CATTACTCTGTCTCCTTATTGAAGTCTACACTTGCTTCACTGAGTGCTTTGGCACTTTGGACTGTAGCATTCCAAGGTGAAGTTTCTAAGTTGTATTCTACTGAAGGATCAAGCATATCTAATTCTTGATCAATCTCAGACTGATAACCATCAACTGTGTATTCAATGTTGTAGTCTGCGTCATATACTGTAAGTCTAAGTAATTCTTGTGTCATTGTGTAGTGCCTTTTTGCCTAAGTTATGTGTATAGTATAACACTGTTAGAGGTAATGGTCAAACTTTTTGGTAAAGTTCTTTAGTCATTGCCTGTGTGTAATTCATTTTGAATCCAAGCAAAAACTTTTGGTGCACTTGGACCAATCACACTTGCATAATCATCTGTATCTGTGCGCCAACGTATGCGGCGTCCTGCTGGGTGTCCAGCATAGGTGTCCCATCGATCACCTTGGCTCACACGATGCAATAGATCTAAATTTATAAGTTCTCGCATTTCTGCGGCTGTTGCTACTTTCATTATGCTGCCACCGCATGTTCAATTGAATAATTTAAGTGTTCAATTGAGTATTCTACACTTGGGTCAAGCATGTCAACTTCTGCGTCAATTGCTGTTTGATTGCCTTCTACTTCATAATCGATAGCATCGTCTGTGTCATAAACTGTAATTTTGAATATGGGTTGTGTCATTGTGTTTCTCCTAACTTACTATACTAATATACAGTCATTCACAGTGACTGTCAACAGTTTTGGTAAAGTTCTTTACACTAACTCTAAATTAAGTGTGTTGCGGCCTTTTGGATCAACTGATTGTCCTTGTGGAACATAGTCACCGTTCTTGCGTAGTGTATAACGATAAGAGGTGCCGTTGTCAGATATTACATCTACTGCGTCTGTTGTGGCATTAGTCACTTGGCCTGTTTGTTGATCAAACAAAAAAGTTGCTCGACCTGGAGCTGTGTTAAATATTCTTGATCCAAACCAAACTCGGTCACCTGGTGTAAATTGTTGTGTCATTGTGTTGTTCCTATGTTACTTACTATACTACTAATATACAGTCTATAGGTCACAATGTCAATCTATTTTGGTTAACTGTTATACCAAAACAAGGAATAAAATTACTGTGACCACAAACAGATTAATCACCCAGATCATTCATCAATGTCTTTGACTGGTTCATCTTCTAATTCTGTGATTTCAATTTCTTCTGATTCATTCCAAGGCAATGGTTGATTTGACTCTGCATCTGTTTGTTGATCTGACATGCCAAGTATGTTCTTAGCAAGGAATATCTGTACAGCCGCATTCATATTGGTGCAGGCATTTTGTAACAATGCTCTACGCAATTTTATCTTTAGATGTTCTCTACCTAAGTCCAAATAGTCTTGGAAGTTGTAGCGTAGTGTTGATTCACTAAGTCCAAAGAACTTGGCTATTTCTATATCTCTACATCCCAATGCAGCAAGTTCTTCTACTTGATCTGGTGGGATTACTGTTTTGTTTCTACCAACAGGTAAACCCACGATTGTACCTTCAATCATCTCTTTGGGTTTTGGTCCTGTTTTTGATTTCTCTTGTTTCATATGTATATTTATACCTAACTGATGTGATCTAATTATTTTCTCTTTGATCAAAGCCTAACTGCGTTAGTCTTATTCGTTACTTTCGTAACTCATATACGCTATCGCTCAAACTAATCGTATGAATTAATTGATATAATAATTATTATTAACTTGGAAAAGAAGTCATACGACGGCTATAGTAACAGCAAATACAAAAAAAAAGAACATAGAGTCTTGCTCAGTTTGTTTTATACTGTGTTACTATAGCCGTTTCGCTTGGAAAATCGCAAACGATTGATACAGATTAAAGGGAGACGGATGTATTGAACACTCCCAACTCTGCCCAGTAAGTCGCCCTTGAACTGGGTGAGCAAATCTACGGCCCTACAATTTAATCTGCTGTATCAATAACAAATTACTGCACCAGGGTCATTAGCCGACATATTACAACCTGGGTTTTAGAGCACTGGTTTAACGAGTTGCTTTTCTCGCTTTTTTTGCCTGTTGTCTTGATATTCTTTGTGTGTGCCTGAATACAAGTTGCATCAACTTGTTGCTGACTTTATGGCCTCTGCGGTATCTGCCTAATAGATCATTACAATCTCTATATACTTCTCGGTGCTGTTTTGGCACATTTTTAACAATGTTTGTTGCCAACCGTACAGCTTGTAATAGTTCAATGTCAGCGGTACTTTTATCTAACTGTTGTTTGCTAAATCCTTTTGACTTAGCCCAATAGCCAACCAACTGTTCTTGCTCACGGTTTTTCGCTGTGTTCAATTGGTTTTGTTGGTGCTGTTGTTGTGTTAGTTTTTTCATACGCCTACTTCTTTTTTATTACATTAGTATTTATATAATAACACAAAAACCACCAGAAAACAACCTCTTTTTGGCTCTTTTTTTAATTTTTTTTGTTTGTTAGTTCACGTAGACTTATTACGTTTTTTAGATCATACTTTTGTGTTTCTGGATTGTAGATCATTTTACATGCTGAACACTTTTTCCAACAGTCTGCACCTAATTTTATGTCTACTCTGCGATCAACTACTTGGGCTTGGCAAGTGTCACAAGTTTGATGCCATGATTTTATGCGTACCATGCCATCAAAGCATTCTACAAGTTCACCACCATTTTCTTTTATTAAGTCATCAAATATCATACGTTTTGCACCATCATTACCACAAGAACACTCAACACACTACCAACAATAGTACCAGCACTGGCTATAACTACTTTCATCATACTGTTGTTGGAGTTTTTGACTTGTTCTTGCAGATCATCTAATTTGTCATCAATCTTGTCCATGCGACGATCAAGGTTTTCGTATGCCTTTTCAAGCACAACAATTCTTACTTCTTGATTAGCCACCTCAGGCACCTCTTGCCAACACATTTAATCTAAAATTACGTCTGTCAATTAGTCCATTGCTTGTGGTAACTTTTGCTGTTACAATGTAAACTTTGTTGGCTTGTCCGCCACTTAGTTCTACATAGGTGTTGTCACCATCTACTCCTGATGTTTCTATAACAACTGGTGTAGGGTCATTTCTACGTGCTGCCACACTATAGTCTATGGTGCTTACTCCATCACCTGACGGTAACCATTGGCTCCAATCAAAAGTGTATGTTAGTTGTGCTTCTGTGTCTTTGTCAATTTCTAAACCTGTGTTGGTTTGAAGAAATCCTGTTCTGTTGATAGCCATTATACTTCATCCTCAATTGCGTATGTTCTTGTTTCAAATGGTACAGTGTACCCTCTGTTTTCTGTTGTGACTGCAAATGTTCTGTTCTCTGTTGGTATAATATATACAACTTCATTCAGCTGTAGTATTCTACCAATTGCAGTAAGTGATGCAATGCTGTTCAGCGCACTTGCACCTTGTATGTTGTTTGTTAGTGTGGTTGATATTGCAAATGCACTGTCAAGATCACCTACAAATCCAACTGTTTTATCAGCTGTTGCAGTGGCGTTAAATACACCGTCTATGGCAACGTCACCGAATACTGTTTTCGTAATCACAGATTCAAGTGTTGCGGTATTTTCAAGGTTTGCTGCAAACGGTTTAACTATAAGTGGTGTGCCTAACAGTACACTGGTTATTGACGAAAACTCTGTGTCAAACCCAACAATCTTAAAGTTGACAGCTGATAGTTCAGTTGACACATTTAATGTAGCGTTACCAAGTTGTCCGGTAAAGCCTGTTGCTGAGATGCTTGCAACACTGTCTAATTGACTTGCAAATTGCAGTGTTTTTGTAGCAGTTGTAGATATGTTTGCAGCACTTTCTAAGTTTGCTACGCCGCTTAGTGATAGCTCACCTGTTGCTTCAAGTGTGGCTGCTGTTGCTATATCAACAAAGAAGTCTGCAACCCTTGCTGCAACGGCAAGTTGTGTAGCTATTGCATCAAATGTTGTTTCTGCAAACTGTGTTCTTGTTACTGTAGATGACTGTGTAAATTCACTTGATAATTCTACACCAAAGTCAAGTGTGGCACTGGCAGTTGCTTCTTGAGCAAAGGCACTTGCAAATTCTGCTTGAGCAAGTAAGGTTTTTGTAGCTTCTACACTTTGACTGAACGCTGTACTAAGTTCAACACTACTAAATTGTGTAAGTGTAGCTGTGGATTCTTGTGTGAATGCACTGCTTAATTCTACTGCACCAAACTGTGTACGTTTGCCAGTTGCTTCTAATGTAAACTGTGAACTTAGTTCTGCACTACCAAGTTGAGTAAGTGTACCATCAGCTTCTTGTGTGAATGCACTGTTTACTTCTACTGAACCAAACTGTGTTTTTAGTGCTGTAGCTTCTTGGGTGAATGCACTTGCAAATTCTGCACTGCTGAATTGTACTCTGTTGCCATCAGCTTCTTGTGTGAATGCTGAACTAAATGCTGCTTCAAACTCTACAATTACAGAAGTTACTGGTGTTGCACTAATTGTAAATATTGATGACTGATCCTTAAAGTAATCAACATCAATGTAATCGCCTTCGTCTAACTTAAAGTATGGCCCTAAGAAGACGCCTGTAGGTTTTATTGTTATAAGATAGTTGTCATCTATATAACCTTCTTCAAAATACAGTTCGTCTTCAAATATAGCCATTAGTCAACCTTTGTAACTGTTGCATGGTCGAATTGATCATTGTCAATTTCTAACAATCTTATAATTTCTTCCATTGGGTGTTCTACATCTGGGTCAACACTATAACTTATGAGCTGATCTCTGTCTAATGTAAAACGGCATGTTTCACCTTGTAGTGTAGTAAATTCATACGTCATGATATATCGTCCGTAAAGTTATTATCTAAGTGGAACAAGCAATATGTGTCTGAGTCATTTTCAAATGCTGATGTTGGAACTGTAATAGTTGATCCATTGGTATATCTTGCAACTGTAGATATCCTTATTTCATCAAACCGTCCACCATACTGTTGAGCAAGACTGCCGGAACTTGCACCCATGCCAATTGGCATATTCTTACTAAACACTGCGGAATAATCATCTGATGCTGTCCGGTCTACAGCTCTTACGCCATCTACCCAAGCATTGATAGTGCCTGACTGTCTTTGCACTGCTACGTGACTCCAAGTGTTGATAGTAAATTCGCCACTTGTTAGTGTTGCTCTGTCTGCACCGTCAATAAAACAACGGAAACTACCTGAGTTGTTGTCTATCAACAGTGTTGATCCTAATGCAACTGTGCCATCGCCGCCACCTGTGTGGCTGCTGTGTATTCCACGCAAATCAAATAGTTTGTTGTTGGTAGATGTATTTGTTGGAAATACAAACGCTTCAATTGTAAAGTCACCTGAGAAATCAACGCTTTCGTTGTTGCCTTCTAAGATCAAATAATCACTTTGTGTTCTGTTAAATTCAGCTGAATGTGTTCCGAAATACGCACCACCACTAAATTGTGTTCCTACATTGGTAAGTGTAATAGCAGTTCGTTCTTCTGCTACTGCTGTTGTAAAGTTAGCAGAAGCTGTTATACCTAAACCTAAACCAGTTATCATAACAGCTCCTTATTCGCCAGCTGCTAAATCGCCTACCAACAACCATGTGTCTGTGGCTGTTTTTATGCAAGTTGCTGCTGAATATTGTGCTCTAAACGCAAGACTTGGTGTTGCATTTACTGTTACCCCACCTGCACCTGCAACAGTAACTTGACCTGCACCTATTTGTGCTAAATCAATTTTTGTTCCTACTGCGTATGCCACACTTGAGTTTGCCGGTATAGTAAGTGTTATCGCTGAACCATTGCTTAATGTTACAAGTTTTGATGCATCTGTAAGCACTGTTGTATAAGTTGTGCCTGTTTGTGCATTGACAACACTTTGAGCAACTACGCTACCTGTGATGTCAATATTACCTGATCCATTAATTTCATTTGAGTTCAACGATAGATTGCCACCAAGTTGTGGTGATTCATCTTCTACAACATTTTCAATCTTGTCTGTGTTAAGGTTAGTAAAGTTTGCATCACCCTCAGCATGTGTGAGAGCTGAACCTTTACCACTCCTTGTTACTATTGTTGCCATTCATTGTCTCCTTAAATTAGTGTGGGGGTCTAAGCCCCCTTATATTATGCTAAACTAATTGTAAGGTTACCAATAGCAATACTGAATTGATCTCCATCTGCAATAGTTTTAGATGTTGTAACTGCGCCATGGAACAATACGTTTCCTGACTCGTCTGCATCCATTACCGCTACGTGAGTAATTGTTCCCCAAGCACCGCCTGAAGCTGCTGCGAATGTGATTGCTGTATCGTTTGCTGCATCTCCGTCACTTGCTGCACCGAACGAAATCGCTACACGGCTATATCCGTTACCAGCAACTTCTGAAGTTTGTGTTCCTGCTTCTAAGCCGTCGTCTGCTGTCCATAGGCCTAAGTATACGTTAGTTGGTTGTGTGTATGTTGTTCCGCCCAATACGTGGTCAAGAAGGGCGTCTTCTAAATAGTCACTTGCTGCACTCATTTTAATTCTCCTGTTAAGTTGTCTGCAATTTTTGTAATAACAGACAACTCTATGTTTTTATGTCTGCTATAGTTATTTATCTTCAAACGTCAAAAAACGTCAAAAAAAGGTATAAAAAGATTAGTATCCTTTTACTGTTGAAGTTGTACCTGTGATAGTAGTATCACCTCCATTTGGCGGCGAGTTAAAACTTGTAATAACATCTGCATCAAAGCCTGCTTGTCCGGCTGTTGTATCTACTCTAACGGTACTGTCAATGTTAATTGCTGCTGTTGCTGTACCTGGATTAGATACACTTACTGTTGCAGGTACTTCAACACCTCCTGAATCAACTTTCTGCACTGTTATAGATTTTACTATTGTAAGACTCTTAAGGTATTGTGTTTCACCATCAAATGTGCCACAATATACTAATGGTATTGTAGCTGTTTTACATACAAAATCAGTTGCACCTGGTGTTCCTGGTTCATCAGTTTCATTATCTTCAATAGTGATATCAATAGTGCCGCCACTGATACTACAAGTATGAACATTGGCTGTATCAATAGCAAACGTAATTGTTCCGCCACCAGTAAATGTACTGTCATCGTCTGTAGCGATTGTGATACTACCTGAATTACTTGACATTGTAACATTGCCGGTTAGTGCTGTAGTAACAACATCTGTCCTTGCGCCTGTGATACTATAGGCATAACTACCGTCTTCTACATCTGTTCCTGTAATTGTAATTTCAACACTGTCACCTTCTGTAATTGTATCATCTGTAGCATCTGTACTAAAAGCAAAACTAAAGCCTCTGTCGTAAGCTAATTCAACTACTTGACTTTCACCACCTATAGTAACAGTCATTGTTTTATCTTCTCCGTCTAACTCTCCTATAGGTATATCTAAACTACCACTGCCGCCTGTACTGGCTACAGTGCCTGTTAATGGTATAGTAGTCTCCGAAGCATCAATGCCTGTAATTGTATAATCATATTCAACATTTGGTGCATCAAAGAAACAACTTGAGCAATCATCTGTATCATATTCAAATGTAACTGTTACAGTTGTATTTTCACAAGCCTTTTCATTGCCTCCAACAGTTACAGCTGGCTTCTTAAAGTTTTCCATATAACTTTGTAGACTTGGGTCTTGGAAAGATAGATCGTTGGTTAATTCGCCTGTTTCTTCATCCAGTCCTAATACATTTTTTAGTAGACTTGTGGCTAAGTTGCCTGCTAATAACCTAAATATATCCTTACCAGTATCTTGGTCATCAATGCGATCTTTTTCTGTGTTTAATTCTTCTGGTGTAATGTCTGTTTGTTTAGATCTATATTCACGTTCAAGGCCAGCAGTGCTGTAAACGTCTGCATCATATTCAAGAGCACTTATGCCGTAAATTAAACTGCCATTGTCACCGTCTTCTTCATCAATTGATATAATTCTAAACACTTTGCTACTAAAATCATAATAGTCAATTGTTAAATCAATTAGGTCACCTGCTTTTAGTCCGTTAGCTGTATAGTCAGTTCTAAATTGTACAATTTTATCAACACGACTTTGTTTTAATTCACGACTTGCAATATACTGTGCTTGTATTGGATCGTTAATGCAATTGATATTGATGTTTAGTATGTTATCAAGCTCTTGTGGATATCTATCTGCTTCTGCTACTGCTACTGTAACAGTATCTACAGTTTTTCGTAAATCTTTGTTTGGAAAGTTTACAATCGCTGTATTGTAGAGTTCGTTAATTGAACTGCCCGAAACATTTACGCTGCCAAGTATATTGTTATCCGTAAAACTTTTTACACTGGATCCTGTGTCATTGGCTATAAAACTCCAATTGCCTGCTTCTTGATCCCAGGTTATAAACACACCACTTGCATTAGCTATACGGTCTAAGTTGTCTCTTACACTATTGTTTGTATCTATAAATCCGTTTATTTCTCTTGTATTTGTCATCTTTCTACCTTAATTAACTAATTCTTACTAACGAAAATGTATCCGTAAAAATTATAGCATCAAATCCTTCTTTTTGTATACTGACCGTTACAGTATACGGACCGCCATCCGACGGATCATCATCTACATATATGCCTGGCAATAATGTTTCATTGATAACAGTTTTCGTTGCAGCGGCAAATGTCTTAGGTGTTGAATAAGTTCCGAATTCACTGGTTGAGAATCCTGGGCCACCGTCACTATCGAGTGTAACAGTATAATCAAATTCTCTATCTCTCAATGTAGGAACATCAACATCAAAATATAGTAATAATACAGTATCATCATCGTCAATTGGCCTAATAGTAGGTATAGTTGGTGTAGAAAAACTTCCATTTCTAATTCTAAAATCATCTATAAATCCAGTCAATCTGTGATTAGATTGATCTTCTCCATTAGCACCAATATAGAAATCAGTAGTAAGACTATAATCCTTAACAGTTGATTGTAAATAAGAAAATACAAGTGTATCACCTACATAAGCTTCTATTCTGCTGCCTTTTCTGTGTACTGTTATAAAATACCAGGTATTGCTACTGACACTATAATCTGCTTGATCAGTGTTATCAATAAATATTCTTAATTTACTATCTGAGAAATCAATAAACAAACTGTTAGCAACTGATGTTCCTTCACTCCTTGTGTCAATTATTTTTTCTGCTCCACCAGTTACATCTGTTATTTTAACCCAAAAATCAATTGTAAAATTTCCACTTAGATCAATTGTGCTGTCTGGTGCAACAGTTATAAAGGATTCATTGAATTGAAGTGACCTACCTGGTGTAAATGTATATGGAGTATCGGTGTCAAGTGTAATACCTGTCCAATCAAATTCGTCTGAAGTAATACCTTCAGAAAGGGTAGCTACATTTCGTGTGCCTTTAGTCCAATCTTTAATAAACATAAAAAAGGATTCAGTACCTTCTGGATAAAAATGGTCTTGATCTAAATCTGTAATTTCTGGTTCATCGCCATTAAATAATATTTTTGGAAGAGTTGTGCTATATTCTCTTTCTAAAGAAAAATTACCATTTGTATCAGCTGCTGTTGTGCCTACAGCAAATGTAACATCATGTGTTCCAACAATTTCGTCAGGATTTTCAACTGCAAAAGTTGCATCAAAGCCGCTGGGATCGTCATTAGGGTCAATATAAGTGTTACTCAACACATTATTAATTTCATCTCTTGTACCTGAGGCAGTGTAAACAGTACCATTCCAAGAAGTTTCTACAATACTTACACCATAGATATAACGTACTGAATCTGTATCAGGTGTTATAGTTAGTGTATACGTTCCGGTACCATCATTTAATCCGTCTACGACGGTAAACAAATTGTTTATATCAAAATTAACGTCTGGATCAAAAGTTACTGTACCTGAAGTCGGTGGCGTTAAAATGTCAGCATCAGTGTTATTTGCAACTTGGAACAATGTATATTGGAATTGATCAATACCGGGTACTGTGTTTGTGTCATTACTTGTAAATGCCTTATAAGTTAGATTAAAATCACCTTTTGTAGCACTACCGTCTATTGTAATTCTTAAACCAGTAAGAGTAGTATTGATATCTGCTCTGCTACCAACTATAGTATACACACCACTACTAAAACTTGAACTAATTAATCCGGCTGCTTCAGTTGTACTTGTGATATTAGATAATTTATTTTCTTCGCTTGACTCAACTGTAACACACCAATATGTAAGTCCAAATGGGACGTCTAATACTTGTGGTGTTGGACTTACATCTATTGTAGTGTCAGTCACTGCCCAATCAAAACTATCTATGACGTCCCATACTGTTTCATTAAACACAGGATCAAACATATTAAATCCAAATTCTAAATCAATATCTTTAGCTACAAAATTTGCGTTTGGTTGACAGGATATACTAAACGAACTATTCAAAGCAACTTCTGCTTTGAAGGCATTTACTTGCCAACTTATTCTATTGTTAGCACCTGTAGGCGTATTCCAAATTATTGCAACACTATAACTAAAAGAACCAAAATATTCAGTTGGTATTGTTAAATGCGCTGCCTTAACAATATTATAATCACTGATGCTATCGATACCAGAAAATGTGCTTTTTGTACCAACTGTTAGAAGTGTTACGCCTGGCGGAAATCCTGAGATAGAAGGTAAAATAGTTGGATCAGCTGTGTTAATTTCAAATCTTACATTTGCACTTGCACCACCAATAATTTCTTCTATTATTGCTGTGTTTATTATAGTGAACGTATTAGAAGTAAACTGTTGTGTAACAGTTTTACCATAATTGATGTTTGTAACAATACCATATGGTCTGTTGTCTGTAAAACTTAGTGTAGTTGGTGTATTTAAATCTGTTAAACTTATCATGTTACGTTAATCTCCGCTACTGGTATACCTGCACCATATTGGTTGTTTGTCATATAATCATACAGCACATCACCGCTTTTGTACAAGTCATTAGATACTCTAAATGTCCAATCACCAAACGTAGTAACTTTCTTTTCGGTATTATATGTTAATTTGATAATAACAAATGCCAAGTTATTCATTGTATCGGTGCTGCTCCAGTGAGGCATAATATCATAAGCGTTTGAAGTATTAGCGTTAATCTCATTAAAGACTGTTGCTGGATTGGTACTTCCGTTGTTAAAATAGTATACCTTAATCAGACCACTATAGTTGTCAGTAATATCTCCGTCATCGGTGAAGGCTCTGTCTACAGTTATACCATCTTGTCCTAATTCTAATCTTCTTCCATTACGGTATATTTCTTTTAGTGTTATAGTGCTGTCTGTGCTTGTGCTTAGTATTGTGCCTGTTTTTTCACTAAGTGTAACACAATACCACATATCACGATTGTTGTTGTCTAATTTGGCATCTGTTATTATTCCGCTTGTAAATCCGTCGCCGTATAGTACAGGTATACTATTTTCTGTGTTGATAGATACTGTTTCTTTTACGCCTGGATCTACTGGCTCGTCATTTGACTTGTTAGCACTCTTTTGTACTTGGTTCAACAATAACCCAAGTATTGCGCTTCTTGCAAGACTGCCACCTAATGTTGGTGATTTAACAAATCCGAGTGCTTGTTTACCGAAACCTACTATGCTGTCTATAAAACTCATGATGGCGCTCCAAAGTTAAATGTCTGATCTTGTAGGTTAGGTACTCTATCCATACTTGTATCATTTGGATAATACAATTTATTGCTTTGTGGATTGGTTCTACGTCCAACTACTTTGTTGTCAAATACACTACTGGTGCTTGCACATTCAAGTATGATAAGGTTAGTAGCTGATCTTGAGTCTACATCATAATCTTCTTCTAAACTATAATTGTTTACATAACCTCTAAATCTGCCATATAAACTACCAATAAGTGCTTCTGTACTTGTGTCAAAGAAGCCACGATAGATGTCAATCGGTGCTCCTTTTATTTTACTGTGTATAATTTCTGCAATGCTTGCGTCTGGTATGCCACTAAGTGTTACACTTACTTCATTGTTACTTGCTCTTAGTTCACTTTTGCTTGCACTAATACTTAAGAAGTTACCTACGTTTTGATATAACTCTGTATTGTAAGTATAATTTTCAAAGTGATCAGAAAAACGTAATACTTGTTGACTGTATGCACCGCCTGATGTTGTGCGATATTCGTCTATTTGTAATCTAACAAATAGACTTGTGTGTACGCTTTGATATGATGTTAAGTCTGGCATTAGCTTGTCTCCACAAACACAAACGCTCCGCTCCAACCAACTTGGTTACGAGCAACTATAGTCCACTGTGGGAAGTTTACACATAACACTGTAAAACTATCGTCAGTACCAGGATCAACATTGTTATAGTACCATGGGAACTTAGCATATGGTATTGTAATTGTTGCAGTTGTAACTTTGTCTAATGCTTCAGCATCTTCTATGTCACTAACATATTCAGCCCACGGCAATCCATCTGGTAAACGAACTGTTATTCTTTTTGTTGGCGTACCTCTGCTAACTGCTCTTGGTATGCCTTCTCTTGATTCAGTAGTTGCTACTGTTTTTAATCTGTCAATGCTTATACTTTCAGCATTGTTTACTATCCATTGGAAGCTCATCTATCTATCTCCTTACAGGTATGCCCTGCGAACCTTTTGTTGCCACTGCGTGTATAAATTGCGGGTCTCTTGCAATCATTTGTTTGAAGCTCATTGCATCTACTGCGCTTATGTTGTAGGTTACATTGCTGCCACCTGAGCCCATTGATAACGGTGTAATGTTAGCTGGGCCATTTATTATTTCAGGACCACGCTCTCCTACAACACCAAACTGCCCTGCTGGTAAGTATCCACCTTTTGCAAAGAAGCCGCCAAATATGTCTTGAATACCTCCTCCTGAGCCTGAACTTGGATTTAGTATGCCTGAGAATATTTGTCTTAAATTAGCACGTAGACTCTGTTCAAGTATGTCACTGATAAGATCTCTAAAGTTAAGTTTGCCTGTTTTAACAAAGTCAACAATAGCATCTTCCATACCTTTTGTTGCTGTTTTGAACGAGTCTTGTGCCCTTTGGGCCGCATCGTTTGCATTTTCATAGTAGCTGTCAAATGCGTCTTTCCATCCTTCTGCAAATGTTTGCGGACCTTTGGCTGCGTCTTCGTCTTCTTTTTTCCTACGTGCGGCGTTGGATTCAATAACTCTTGCTGCTTCTTGACGTGCTGTTATTGTTGCGTTCTTAACAGCTTCAATGCCAGCAAGTTGTTGTGCAAGTATCGCAGGATCAGCATCTTTAAACTGTTCTTGAATACGTTCTCTTGCTGCTTCTGCAAGGCGATTTTCTTCAAGTCTGATTTCTTCAAGTGTTCTTTTTATACCTTCAAATTGGCTAAGTTCTGCACTTGTGTCAGCAGCTGATTGACGCTTTGTTGCTGCTGCATTGTATTCTGCTACACTTTGATTTAAGGCATCTTGTAGAGTTTTTGCTTCAACAGCAACTCTATTGGCTTCTTCTTGTGCTCTTGCCACTCTAAGTATAGCATCATCATAGTTTTCAAAAGTTTCTGTTGTTTCAGCGGCTGCGGCAGCTTGATTTCTTAGTTCTTCAGCTGATTCTCTTAAACTTTCAACAAATGGAGTAACAGCATCACTTGCACCTGTGAATGTAGTTTTGGTTGCTTCAAGCAAGATCAACTCACCCTCTTCAAGAGCTTTCATTTGATCTTTAAGGGCTTCAAGATCCATATATAACCCTTGACCTGCTAACCCAAATCCAAATTCGTCAAATCTCTGTTGTGCTTCATCTAAGTCTTTTTGTAATTGTTCTTTGAAGTCTGTTACTGACTGGCCTGCTGGTAAGAATATAGCATCAAATCCTGAGAATGGAATTTTACTAACCGCTGCAATTAATCTTTTTAGACCATCCATTGCTTTGTTTAATGTGTTGACAATTGAGTCAATACTGCGGCCAAATCCTTCTATAAAGTTAGCAAGGATAGAAGTAACATTTGCAGCAAATTCTTCAAGTCCACCCGGTGTTAATAGTCCAGTCTGTTCTGCAAGACTGGCAATGCCATCTCTTACTTTAAGTATTGCATTGCCAATACCTCTACCAATAGTTTCTACAACACCGGTACTTGATACAACAAAGTTTGTTAGATCCTTTGTGATTTCTTTGATTGCTGGGGCAAGTCCTGCTCCAAACTCAGCAGCAAGGTTTGTAATAGCAATTTTGAAGTTACTGATAACAGTGCTTAGGTTGTTGAGTCGAGCTTCTGTTGCGCCGCCAAATTCCTTGTCTAATCCACCTAACAATGCTTGGACAATAGTGTTAGCACCTTGTGCCGTTTGACCAAACTTACTAATTTGATCTCTTGCAAGTCCTATTTCATCTTTTAAGATTCTATAAACAGGAATACCTCTATCTGCGAGGCGTTCAAGTTCTTCAAGTCCTAAGCCACCACCAGTAGTTCTTGACAGCAAGGAAGTCATTGCTTCAAGTGATCCTAATTGATCAGTTGTAACCGCTGCCGTATCAGTAAATGTTTTGAGTAGTTTTTCTGTTGGGTCAATACCAGCAGCTTTTAATTGTATAAATGTCTTTGTTAGTTCTTCAACACCAAACTGTGACTGTGTAGCAAAGTCTTGTATGAATTTGAATGCTTTTGCACCATTGGCAGCACTCTTTGTAACTACGTCAAGACTTGATCTTAAATCTTCAAACCTTGCTGTAACCTGAATTACTTCTCTTGTAACAACCGCTGCACCTACAGCAATCAATGCTGTTTTTAAGTTGCTTAATGCTTTTTGTGCGCCTCTGGTATCAATACCAACTGTATATCTTAAATCTGCCATCTTATTTCCTAATCATTGTTCTTAGACGTCTGCGTATAAACTGTTCAGTAGGTTTACTCATACCCTTTGGAGCCTGCTTACTGTGTCCTTCGTCTAACGGTACTGCATAGTTATAATTAGCCTTAATTGTGCTTCCTTGAAGACGTGTTCTACGTCGAGCATTTCCGCTTTTTATAGGTGTTACACTTTTCCAAAACTTGTATGCTTCTTTTGGTAAAAGTTTAATCCTTGCTTTAATTTTGCCGGCGCTTGGCGAAATCTTATTTCTGGTTACTTTTATTTTCATTTTTTGCCCTCTCAACCATTGCTTGTAACTGGTCTTGATTATAACCGTGATCACTATGATCCTTCCAACCACCTTGATGTTTTTTGTGTTGGTAATTTTCATAGTCCAATGCCAATAAAGCACATTTTACGTCTATTGAATTTCCCAGACTTAATGTTTGGCTTGGTAGCATTCCATATCTTTTTGCTACCAAATCCAACATCAACCAAGCATTTATTTCGCTGTTTGGTTGGGTGAAGTCTGGGTTACCAAGTTTCCCAATTTGCTTATAGTCTCCTCTATAACAATCATCATTACATCAGGTGGTAATTGTTTTTTGCCTTGTAAGATTAATTCGCCTTTTTCATTGCGTACTAATTTTTTCACAAGTTCTGTAAGTTCACTTAGGTCTGACTCATTGCCTGTAAACTTTGCCAACTGCATATACATTTCCATATCTTGTCTGTCATAGATATAGAAAGTTGGAGCACTACCGTATTTTTCTACAATAGACTCTTTGTCAGCTTTTATTTCAATTAATTGGGGTTCGTTTAGTAGTTGTTCTAAGTTCATCTGTTAATCTCCAGTTCTATCAATCATTTTGTTTGCTACCATAATTGCAAACTTCAATCTGTTCTGTGCTTTGTGTAAATCTTTACGAGCACAATTTATTTCGTTATTGGCTTTTGCAAGTTCAGCCAAAACACTTTGTGTTAGTTCTCTATCAGTCTTCTGATCTATTATGTCCATCAATCTATCCTTTGTGGTAATAAGGGGGAATCAACCCCCTTATCGCCCTCACGCTCTACTATTATTCAATAGCTGTGTCGTCAATGGTGTAATCGCCATCAACTGTAATGGTAATTGGTGATACCCAAACTGGTGCGTCTGCACTAACAGTTGGAGCAAGACCAGTAACAAAGCCATTACCTGTTACGGTTATGCCTTCTGTACCATCGTCTTCGTCACCCATGTACAAGCTAAAGCCGATTTTTGTCTTCAACGAAGAAGCACCAAAAACGCCAGCAGCTGCCATAGTTGTAGCATTAGCATAGTCGCCGTCACCTGTACCAAAGAATGTATCTTTGTCAAGTACGAGGTTCATACTAAGGCTGTTTGTTGCTGTAGTAGCAATGTTCTGCTTAGAAGCAGAATCAAGTTGTGTCCAGGTAAAAACGTCGTTAGCTGCATTCATAGTCACATCTTGTAATGCTGGTATAGTTACGGAACCACTTAAAGTTCCTGCGCTATCAGTAATACTCAATGTAACTTGTTTCGCTGCGACACCTGGAGCTGGATATATATATGCCATGTTTTGTTTTCCTTTATGTCAGTCTAATATATGTAAAATCAAGACGAGTAAGCAATAGATCATCTACAAATTCTGTTGATACATCGCAAGTTCTTGAATTAAAGCCTTGAGTGGAATTTATGTCTTTTGCAGCCCTCATACCATTTATGAGTGAGTCATAGTTGAATGGCTTCGATTTGCCATCAACGCTAACATATACATTAACCGTTGTACTGGTATTGTGTATACTAAGACTACCGAGTGTGCTAATAAATGGTTCATCTGCAAATTGATCCTCATCACAATAAATTGTGTTTTGGTTCTTCAAGTACAGAGGCACACCTGATTCATTTCTTGGAAGTTCTTCAGACACCTTAAAGTTGCCTAAACTTAAACTTCTCAAGTATGTTATAATTTCCGTTCTCATCTAACTCTCTTCAAGTTTGCGAATCCTGGTTCTTTTTCAGAGGATTGAACAGTGCCATCCTCATCAAAGTCATACCAATCACCTGCTATAATAAGTTCTCTAAACAAATCATCCGCTTTGTTAGAATAATAACCCATCTTGCGTCTTTCTGCATTGTCCTCGTCCCCAAAGTCTGCGACCAAAGGTAAAATAAACTCTGACAGAGCAACGTATACACATAAATCAGTAAAGTCGTTTGTGCGACCTATAATGTTATCTGCATCAAGTGCCGGTATGTCGGCCACAGTGCGAATGGTGTTGTTATCTGTTCTTAAACCTAAGTACAAATCTCTCCACCATTCACTTGATCTTAATTTACTTAAAATCCGTTCTGTAGCACGTATCAGGAGTGGTTCTACAACGTCATCAGTAAGGCTTTCGTTTGCATCAAAGAGTCGTTGATCTCTTGCAAAAACGTCATCGTATTCTGCAAAACTAATCGTTTGTGAGTCTTCAACTATAAAAGCCATCTAATTGCTCCTTATACGTTGATCAATTTAACGCCGCGACCAGCGTCGATAACGCCAACACCAGCATGTAGATTAGCAACGATGTCGTTACCAACAGCTTCTGCTCTACGTGCAACTTCTACATCAACATTCTTCTGCATTGCAATGCGAGCTGCGTCAGCTGCAAAGATAAAGCCTTTGTTTGTTGTGTCACTGAAGTGTGAACTTTGGAACATGCGGATGCCTGCAACTTGACCTAAGAAGCCATTGCGCATTGCTTCACTTTGGAAGTCACCACCGCCATAAGCGTTAGTACCAATGTCTTTCATTAGTGCAGCGGCTTGTGCTGGTGATACAACACCCATAAGTGGGCCTGTTTCGCCATTGCCACGGATTTGAGCAGCGGCATCAAATAATGCGTCTACTGTCATTGGATCACTGTCACTTGTAGAAGCTGTTAAGTCGTCGAGTGCTGTGAATACTGCTGTGTCAAATGCTTTTGATACTGCGTTACCAAGTACACGACCAATTTCGCCTGCGTCAATTGCACCCAAGTCACGTAATACAGAACGAGCTGCATAGATGTCACATTGGATAGTGTTTTTTGTGTCAGCTGGAAGCACTGCGTCTAAGTCTACGCCTGGTGCTGCTTCTGAAGTTAGTGTTGTAGCTGTAACTGCTGCCAACTCTGGAACTTGTAAAAGTCCGTTTGGTGCGTTTACAACTGGGATCATTCCACCACCTAAGAACAAACTTTGTTCATGAGCAGCGAATACTGTAGCGGCTTTTGCGGCTACGAATAATGCATCTGTGTTAAATCCTGATGCGTATGCTGAATTTGCCATAATAATTCTCCTGTTATTGGCTCAATGTTATTACAAGAGGCCCTTTTGTTTTGCCTCTTTATATAGTTTTCTATCATTTGGGTTTGTCATGTCTAAACTTTCTAAGCTCAATGCTTTTGTCTTGACTTCCGTACCTATTGACGTTTTTGAATTAGATGTACTTACACCTGCTTGGACAAAATGTGGATTCTCTTGTAAGAAATCCTGTACCAGTGCATCTACAGTAACTAACTCCCCGCTGTCATTATATCGCACATTACCTTGTGCATCTAAAACTTCAACATCGTCACCGCCTTCGTTTAATCTTACTTGGTTTGTAAGTAATTGCTTAACCTGAGCGGCATTGATAGATTTGTATTTCGACGCTGCTTCAAGCAATGGATTATTGACTTTATATTCTTTAATCAATTGATCACGCTTGGTTATCTCAGCATCTTTTTTAGCTGCTAATTCTTTCAAAGTTTTTTCAAACTCTCCACGCTTTAGTGCCTCTTCTTGTTGGCGCTTTTCTTCTGCTTCACGTAAGGAACGTAATTCAGTTGGATCGCCCAAGTCTTGATAAGGCTTAAGAAGTTTCTTTTCTAACGAGCCACGCATACGGGCCATCATATTGTCTACTTCTTCTTGTGTGTAAGATTTAGTTGCTGCCTGATTTTCAACTGCTTCAGTTGCTACATCAGTTGTAGGTTCTTGTGCCAATGTTTGTTCTACGGTCATTGTTACCTCGCCTCCTTTTAGAGTTAATATGTTATTATACTTTTATTTATGCCTTTTTTGTCTATTTGATATATTTACGGGCATTTTCAAGTAGTTTTGCATCCTGCTGTATAAGAACAGGAATACCTGTTGAATTACCACCGTAGTATGGATGACTAAACAACCATTCATCGTCTGTTGTATCATTGAGATAGTCGTGGTATTCTTCTAATTCATTATGATCTACTATGTCTACAATGTAGATGCGAGCAGCAAAGTTTGCCAGTGGCTTTGGTGTATTTCCTACCGCAATATCAATGTTTCCTTTGCGATATTCAACCCAACTCCAAGGGCAAACTCTACGTATTTTTTGGAAGTATTCCTCCCAATTAACCTCTACGTCCACCTTTTTTCTTCTTTGGTTTTTTCTTCATTGCCATTTTTATAGCCCTCCCTTGTTGTTCTGCTTGTTGTTGTGTTGGGTAACATTTGCCTGTTGCCCCCCATTTGTAGCCTCCGCTTGCACACTTCATTACTGGCATTATCGTTTCTTCCTTGTGGTTCTGGCTTTGGTGGCTTTTATTGCCATCCTAACACCACGATTAAAACTTGTGCTTCTTGAAGTCATCTTGCGGCCGCCTCTTGTGCCGTACGCAAATCCGGCTTTGTGTCCACCGCAATCCTTTGTACAACTTGCACCTCTATACTTTAATGGTTTTCTACGTGCCATTTACTTCCCCAGTATTCTACGTGCCCATCTAAGACCTGCATCCCCACCCCAACCCAAATAGGCTTGAGTGCCGGCCGTTTTAGATCCAGGTTTATAGTATGCCTTCGCTCTACTTAAATAACTGTAGGTGCGTTTTACGGTCTTTATACTAACATTTTCGCCTTTTGCAAATTGATTAGCTCTTGCTAATCCCACTGGCGTCATGCCTTTTTGGCTCCTGGGTAGAGCACTTCTAATCTTTAGTGCTCTACGGGCGTTTGCTTTCATTGACTTGTTTGGTTTAGGCACATTACTCTCCTGGGTGTGTCCAACCTTGATTTGCAAGATCAATGTGTTCTTGATAGGTCTGTACTATGCGAGTCACGCCAGTTTCTGGATCTTGCATAGCATGTGGTTCAAAGAACTCTACTTCTACATCCATCCATTGGGCAAGACGTTCGTCAATAGCTTTTACTAATGCAGGATCAGTAGCAGTTTCTTTCGCTATGCGTAATTGCTCTACTTCACTTGCTGTATCTCTTATGTTGAAGCTTCCAGGATAATCAATTTCACCTTGCCATTGTAGGTTCTGATAGTCTCCGAATATTTGCCACATTTGCTCTTCAACAAGCTCCATTGCATCAGCCTTTTCACTTAGGCGACTGTTGAGTAATTGGAACTCTGTTTCTCTTGATATACCACTCATTACACGGCTTTCAGTTTCACGTATACTGCCTGTGTTTGCCATTTTGTCAATGCTTGCTACAGTGTGTTCAATTGACTTGTATATTGAGTCAATGCTTGCACCATCAAACGAAAGCACATATGGTTTTAAGCCTGGCTCTATGTCATTTGGTACATGTATAAGTGAACCTGCGCCTGTGCCAATGTTTACGTCTGGTGTAGTAACCACACTTGGATGTGTGTCCAAACGTATTGACTCTACTGCTTCTGATGTACAGTTGTAGATGTGCTTTTGAGAAAACGCAATATCAGCAATGTCACTTATGCCAATGCCTCTAACTGGTGAACGCAAGTTGTAAGCACAAATGGCAGGAATATAGCCCAACGCATTTACTTCTTCTATTTTGTCTACAAGCACATCTTCTTCAGTGTCTACTACTGTGGTTCTAATAAACTCTGGTGTCCATTCTTTTACAGTACGCACACTTCCATTGACGTCTTCTATGTATTTGAAGTATGACAATGTGTAACGGCCTGTTGGTAGTCGTTGCCACTGCCAATCAAGTACCGCAAGTGGTGTAATCATATTTACATATGGTCTTGCACCAGCTGCAACTTCATCAGCAAGGCTTAGTGCGCCTATGTCTGGTTTTGCCATTACAACCCAAACATTACCAAACACACTGCTCCATACAGCAACATCACGCATGAACTGATCAAGACTTCTGTCATCATGATCACAGTCACGCAAGAAGTCTTGTACCTGTATATTGTTTTCGTATGTGCCAAGTTCTCTTGTAGGTGCTACTCTAAACAAGAAACTTGTGTATGTTTGTATGATTGATTTACAGTGATTTTCTAATGGTGTGTTTTGTATTCTACTCCAATATTCACTGTTGCTTTCTAATTGATAACGCATCAAGTGTCCGGCTTGACGGTATTCATCTCCACCCATATATGACTCAAGCAAGAATTGCCATTGTTCTTTGTATGTGTGATATATATTGTTGCCTGTTAGTAATACGGCAATTTCGTTGCTTGCTATTTGCGATGCATCCATTTTATTTTCCTATCTTACGGTCCAACGCTGCGGTTTGACTGGTTGTGCCTGTTTGCGTAACTTCATCAGATAACTAACAGCGTAACTGGCTGCATCAAACATGTGCGAATAATCATTTACCCCATCTTTCGCAGGTATTTGAGTGCCTTCTTTGAAGACGTGTTTGTCCAAACATTCTATAGTGTATTTACACTTTTTGTCAAAGAACAAATGCGTATCACCATTTGCTGTTAGCAGTCTACTGTTAAAAGTATTGATTCGGTCTTTTACTGGGTCATGTTTTCGTGGTGCTAACACTTGGAACCCAGCATTCTCAAGTATTATGTGATCCGACTTACCACCGGAACTTGTTTGTCTTCTTGACCCACTTGGATCAGGAAATACAACAATCTTTTTGTTTGGGTATCTTGTTTTAATCTCTTCTGCCATTTCTTGTGTATGGCTTTCATTGATTACTATCTCATCTATTTGGTATAGGTCTTCTTTGTTGTCAGCTACAAATATTGCACAAACAAGAGGTTGAATGTTGAAGTCCATGCCTATTAGTATTGTTTCTTTGTTGGCAGTTATAGGTGCTGAACGTATGTGTTTGTCTCTATCAAAGTTCCAAGCTACTCTGTGTGCAGCATCTTCCCATGTTGCCAAAAACTCTTGACGGAACTGTTTGTCATTCATTTCTGTACGTGCTTGGTCTATTTCATCTTGTGACACAAAGCCTGCTTCTAACGTAGTAATTGAATAGGTCATCCAATTTTCATTGTCCTGAGCATCTAACCATAAGTTGTAAAGCATATTGGCTTTGCCCATTGGTGTTGATATAAACAGTGCGCCTCCTTGTTGGTCAGCAAGTGCCGGACGTAACACTTCGCCCCACAAGTCTTCAAGCTGACACTGTGCCGCTTCGTCTATTACAACATAACTTAGACTGATACCTCTCAGCTTTTGTCCACCATCATCAGCACCTTTGAGTGCAATAACGCTGCCATTCTTTAGTGTTATTTCAAGGTTTGATTCGTTGACTTTGCTTACCCAACGTAGGTCCAACAGTCTTTGTTTGAGTGGCTTCCAAACAATCATACGTGCGGCTCTGTATGAGCTTGTGATGTAGAATATAGTTTTGTTTGGTTCTCTTGCTCTATAACATATCTCTCTAATGCTGAGGAATGTTTTGCCCGCACGTCTACCTGCCACTACTACTTTGAAGCGACTGGGATCGTCAGCAACTGTTTTTTGCCAAGGTGCAAGTTTCATTGTTTAAGCAACTCTATTTCTTTTTTAAGCATACCAATCAAATCAGCTTGTTGCTTTATAAGTTTAGCAAGATCTGCGGCTTGTTTGGCAAGATCCAATACTGTTTTATTTGTTTGGTTATGTGCAAGTGTTAGGTTGTGAATTATTATACCTTGTTCAAATATTTCTTGTTGAGCATTGCGTAGTTCTTCTAATGGATCAAAGTTTTCACTGAACATTGTGTGAGTGACTCTTCCTACCAGTTTTTTTCATTTGTTTGTGATATTCACGTTTGGGGCATACCCTAACATTTTCAACTGTCCAACCTTCGTCCCACTCCCATCTACACAACAGTAGATCGTTGAGTTTGCGTCCACGCTGGTGCCAATTCTCATCTGTCCATAAACGTTCCCAGTCTTCAAACTCAAGCTCATATAATTCATTTCTATACTTGGCTTGTGCTTTGTGATTGAGGTAAGCATAGTATTTGTCTCTGCGTATAGGATCAGGTCCAGTTATCCACATGTCTCTGTTTACTGGTCTTCCAGGTTTACCATCATTTGTTTTGGTTCCAGTATGAGCGTATTTGTTTTTATACATTGTACATACTCCTTTATATTAATATTATTATTTATACCTAATTGACAAATAAACAAAAAAAGGACTAACCTTTTACAGTTAGCCCTCAAAAGAAGTAACTCAATGTCAGCAAAGCTACTTTATGTTAGATTGACGCACGGTAACACACGTCTGTAATAAGATAATAGGAGTTGGTTAACAATGACGTAACCACGGAACTTTAACATTTAATGCTACTTAGATGTCTGATAAAACCATGTGTTCCTATACCGTTACTATTATTTAGCTTTCGGAAGTGCAGGTTTCAAAACAATGGGCTGTGAGACCGTGACTTGCTTTGATTCATTTTCTTCTTTGGCCATAGTAGTTTGATCCTCTGCATTTTTTCTTGACTTTGCAAACAACTTTATAATAGTTCCTTTAGTATACGTTCTAATCATTAGTGTGTCAACCTCTTTTGTATTATTTACACTAAAATTTATTTTACGCTGTCTCCTC
>Ga0098054_1000508_pt1 | contig 23508 bp, 25 predicted proteins | sample 16_taG_FD_75048 | JGI IMG/M metagenome (GOLD analysis project Ga0098054, IMG submission 75048) | Marine viral communities from the Subarctic Pacific Ocean - 16_ETSP_OMZ_AT15313 metaG | ecosystem: Environmental > Aquatic > Marine > Oceanic | place: Pacific Ocean | collected 2015-01-18
GCAGGGTGATAGTTGGGTGGACCACACAGAGTGGCATTCAGTTGCCTGCTTCGGCAAGACCGCGGAGAACGTGATGAAGTTCTGCAAGAAGGGCAAGCAGATTTACGTCGAGGGTAAAATCCGAACCAGCAAGTATCAGGACCGTGACGGCAACGACAAGTACAGTACTGAAGTCATTGCTGATCAGATTAGATTCTTGGGCGGAAGGGTAGACTGATGCCTATGACAAAGCTTCAGAAGGAAATCTTCCAGCTTTGCGACACCGTAGAGAGGGGTGGAGGCGACAAAAAAGAACGCCTTCACTTCTTCTCAATGGTCCGAGACCTCTGCGTAGAGCCCTTGAGGAAGGACGCTCGAAGGCATGTTGGCCTTGCAAAGTTTGACAGGAACACCAGAAGATGCGTATATCCTAACGGAGTACACCCAAAGCTAGCGTATCTGGTTGAGGGGGAGCCTGAATTTGAGGAGCGAAAGGTCCTTCTAGACAAGGCTGAATCAATATACCAGAACAAGAGGATGGAGCTTTGTGGGGAGTAAAGGGATTGCACCTTTGGGGGATGGACTACAAAGGACTCCTTCTGATGATGGGGCTCTCTGAAGAGTCTGATTATGAGGATGAGTTTAGGTTCATCGCTCAAAATGCTTGCCGTGGAGACCATCACGATGTCCTATTCTGCCTTCCTATCCAGAGACCCCATCGTGAAATGTTTCACTTTGTTGTGAGGGTAGTCCTGGATATGGAGGGGGTCATGTACGCGGACATAGACTTGATGGTTGACTCTAGGTCTTTCATAGACTCGATGAGTTACGATACAGAAGTTTGCACGTCGGAGGATAATCTGATAACCTACTCATAGAAGTATTCCATGCACCACTGCCCTACGAACCGTACCTCTCTCTCGCGGCTCGTAGGGCTTTTTTCTATTCCGAATAGTTGTATCTTTCTTCGTAGTGAACCATAAGAGATGCTGACTCAATATTGAGTTTACGGTACAGAGCATCTCGTTTACGGGCGCCCCCGTGCAGAGGCTTCCAGCTATCTCTGATATCAAAGACGACAGGCTTTTTCTTTTGGTTGTGTGGGCGCATGATCCTGCCCACCCTCTGCTCCACCTTTCCCATCGAAGAGCTTGGGCAGCACATGACAAGGGTATCGAGCCTGCGTATGTCCAGTCCCTCGTCTGCTATAGAAGTAGCAATAACAACACGGATGTCGCCCCTTCTGGCCTTGTCTATAACATCCGTCCTGTCTGCGGACTTCATCTTCCCGACTAAGGCCGGTGCCTCGATATTCGAATATGACAGGCATTCCGAAAGCACTTCGCAATGCCCGACCCTGTCTGACAAAACAAGTATACTCCTCCCCTCTTTGTAGCACTTCTCTACCAAGTCTAGAATCATTTGATTCCGGCCATCGTTGTCCAGCATCTCACTTATAACCTTGGTGTACATAGAAGAGCTCAAGTGCGAGTCAAATGTAGTAGACACCCGATACGCGGTTGGGATTGATATCAGCCCCATCGACTCAAGACTTGAATGGTCTATGCTCCAAACAGTCTCCCCGAACATCATGTGAATGAATGGATGCAGGCCATCTTTTCTTTTTGGGGTCGCTGTAAGCGCGAACCTATACTTAGATGGGATCGCACTCATAACCTCAATGTAGGTTCTTGCGGGCCCGTGATGAGCCTCATCCAGAATACATACGCCGAATTGCTTACTCCACTCGTACAGTTCAGCCCACTTCATTCTAGACAGGGTCTGTACGGTAGCAACAACCACGTCTCCGTCGATGTCTTTGCCTAGCCCCTTCTGGCCCACAGAGACATTTGGAGCCCACTCTTCTATACGCTCCACCCACTGAGATAGAAGGTCTCCAGTATGAACCAAAACAAGGGACTTCTTCTTTATCATTGATACAATCCCGACACCGATGGCAGTCTTTCCTGCTCCGCAAGGAGCTTGGATTACCCCGTGCCCTTTCTCTACGGAGCTAAGCACCGCCTGTGACTGGTATCCCCGTAGTCGAATATGCTGGGCAAGCTGGGAGTCGATGTCGTCTCCCGAGTATAATCTCGGTTGACGAAAAATCCTACATTGCTTTGGCCTCATGAACCTTGGGACGATAACTCCGCCATGCCATGGATGGTCTGACTCGAAGTAGACATACGGATATATCTTTTCTTCCGGTATGTCTACATACTTGCCCGCCTTCTGCATCCGCATCGCATCCTTGAACGCAGGATTAGGCAGGCCGCCTTCCTCGAAAAATGGGTCTATTTCATGCATGTAGGGAAAGCACAGGCCTCCGGCTTCCACGCACTTAACAGAAGCAAGCTTAGACTTCTCCTCTTCTTTCAACGCCATCCTCCTGACCCACATGGGGGCCTCCTTGGCCTTGAACGCCACATACCTTTTCTGATACGGGTCGTACATCTCAATCCAGTACCTGCTCTTGCTACCCCACCTGACTTTCATTTTGACCCTCCTCTTCGGACAGCCTCCACACAACCGGCCTCTTACCACTGCCGTCCCTTATTCTCGACTTCACATACCCGAGCCTTTTAAGACATTCCGCAACCCGCTTCTGATGCTTCAGGTCAAGCTGGTCCTTCCTGAGCTCAAGTCCACGAATCATAATCTCCTCCATGCTGTGGATGTGAACATGGGGATTAGTGTCGAAGTAGTCTTGGATAAGCCTGTCCCAAGAGTCGGCCACTCGGTATTGAACTTGGCTATCGAAAAGCAGGCTTTCCTCTGAAGGCTTAAGCCACCATTGCTCTCCAGCCCTGTATGCGTGAACCGCTTCTGCCCAGATCTGCCTACTGTTTTCTGAAATCCATTCCCTGTCCACATGAGAAACCTTAACAACCCAAAACCGACGTGCCCCAGTTGCGTCGGAAAGAAAGGCGCTCTCGTTGGTTGAGGCACAGAATACAACATGTCGAGGAACCTCCTCGGCGCGAGACTTGTATGGCACTCGATAATTGTCTACCTGAGCGGTAAGGAACGCCTTGATCTGACTATGGGCCTTTCCTCTAAAAGAGTCCAGCTCGGCTATCTCGTAAATCCAAGCCCTTGATATTTGAAGGAACGAGTCCTTACCAAAGTCCAGCGGAGTGTCACTGAACCACTTTCCGGCCAGAGCTCGAAGGCCGGTACTCTTACCAGCCCCTTGTTTTCCTACCAATACCAGCGTACAGTCGGCTTGGCCTCCGGGATTCATTGCTCTACTAATGGCCTGGATAGCCCACCTTCGGGCAATGACTCTGGATAGGTGGGTGTCTGCCACACCAAATCCTTCGGTAAGCCAGTCGTTCAGCCTGTTCACCCCGTCCCACTGAACGGACTCAAGCCACTCTACAAGAGGATTGCGTTTATGCTTTCGGGAAAAGTGACCGACAGTCTCTCTCACAATCCTAGTATTCCACACTGCACGGTATACTCGCGTAAGCCAGATGGATAGGCGCGTGTCATCCTCGTCCACCCATGGCTTGCCGTCAAGAAATACCTCGTTACTAAATGTGTTCAGCCAGATCCTCCCACGTAATCTTGAGTCATGCTCAAGTATGTACTCTAGGTTAGACGCGGTGTTATGCGGCTTCATATCGTCCTTGACAACCTTCATGTCCAGTCGGACTAGAACGTTCTCTTCAGCCTGACCTTCTTCATGATCGCTGCTCTGCTCTGCAGACATGAACGAGACAAACCTTTTATGAGGGGTCTTTGCGTGCCCATGGTTCTGTGACATGCAGACCATCCATACCCCGTGCTTTGCTCGCCTAAGGAAGGCGGAGCCTATCGAGCTCCCTTCAAAATCAGGGCATGCAATCTTGAGCTTATCTCCCACACGGGCCCGGTTTCCCCAGTCCTTTATACCAACCTCTCCAGCCTGATGTCTTACAATAACGTCCTCTTCAATCTGCTCCGGCTGGTCCAGCTTAATCGTGCCTTCAAGAAGGGCATCGGCGTCTATGACCTCGGCCTCTCCGTCCTCATGGTAGATATACTGATAGGACTCTTCCTTCTCTGTGCATGGAATGAACCAGCTCCTCGATGCGTCTTTGCACGCTGGGTCCGGGGAAAGCCCATGCTGCTCGGCATGTTCCATAGCCCAACGTATCAGCAGCCCGTATTCCCTAACCTTAACGGGCCTGCTTAATGGCATGACAAGTCTGCATCTTGTCTTTTCAGGAGTATGGCTCCATGTAGTATGTATCGCGCAAAGCCAGTCTCCAAAGACGCTCTCTACATCTTCTATTGCTGACCCTCCGTCGAAGTCTAGGCTTAATGCATAAATCTCTTGAACCTGACTGTCCTTTCTCCCTTTGCCCGGCTCAAGTTGATACAGCCCGTACAAAGGAAGAAGACCTTTCTGATTGTACTCATAGTCGTTTCTCTTCGCTACCTCTCTCCACTCTCCACTCACATAGTAGTCACAGAACTTATTCCAACTAAGTGACTGAACCTTCTCTGGAATCGTTTTCTTTAGATTCGCAAAAATAGATACCTTTATTTCCATGTTATCTCTCCACTCTTACCTCGACGGACGCACCCTCCGTTTTTGAGGCGTATAGTTTTTTCGCACGCACATTCCAAACAACTTTATCGTCACGCAAAACCCCAGCCATGGTCAGGGCATCTAGGACGCATTTTACCACATTATCAATATCAGGCTTTACATCGCAAGGCATTCTCTCCTGCGGGTCTTTCTTCCTAAGTAATCGCTTAGGCCTAGAAAATACCGCAACCACGTCCACGGTCACACATTCGTCTAGAGGCGCTCCTTCGTACTGATTCCTAATAATAAGGGCAGCGCTGCGCTCCCACTCCGCAGTTCCCTTTGGGGTGTAGGCCCGCCCGGTGGCCCGGACAAACTTTGGTCTTCCTTTCCCGACAGGCTGGCCGGGGATCACACACTCAAATAAAATCATGATTCGTCTTCGCTAAGCTCATCGAGAACTTCTCGAATCTGCTCATCAGTCCATTCAAACATCTTTGCAATTGTAGCAAAGAATCCAAGCCCTGGAACCCGGTCGCCACGCTCCCAAAAGCTAATAGAAGCACGAGTAGCGCCTGTCTTTTCAGCAAGCTCGTCTTGAGTCATTTTTAATTTACGGCGCTCCGTTAAGAGCATTGTTCCAAATTTCGTTGCCATAAGTTACCTCCTACGGTAAAAACGGAATACCACAAAAGTTTTCTTTTGACAACTAAAAGTTTCATATGTTATGTTTTGTGTCACAACAGGAGAGAGAAATGAATGAACAGCAATTAAAGCTTCGGCAGACACTACTGACGGGAACGAACATCGCGCCCATATTCGGTAAGTCTAAATTTAGAACTGCGTACGACATATACTGTGGCAAGAAGGGCCTTCTTGAGAGGACTCCTCCTACTGCAGCGATGATTCGTGGGACGTTCTTAGAGGTTGCGATCCTTGACTACTACCAAGCGGATCACGGCGTAGAGCTCGAAAGAGACTTGGGCACCGTAGTCCATACAGCAGAGAACTGGATGGGCGCATCTCCAGACGCCGTGTACACAACAGAAGAGGGCACGGTCATTGTTGACGCTAAGACTTCTCGAAGAAAAGATGGATGGGGAGTTCCGGGGTCTGACGATGTTCCTGACGATTATCAGCTACAACTTCACTGGTACGCCGCGGTGCTTAGAAGTCATGAGAAATACAGAAACATAAAAAGGCTTGATGTCATTGTGTACTTTCCCGTTCATGACGAGTTTTGTACATACAGTATCGAGCCCAACGTTGAGTTTGAGCAGAAGCTAATCGAAAGGGCGCGGGACTGGTGGTATAAGCATATCGTATGCAGCGTAGCCCCACCCATGGACCACTCGACATCCGCATGCCGAATGGCAGACTCGCAACCATACGAGGCTCCTGATATGGAGGAGGTTGATGAGGCTGAAGGATTATTGATAAGAGACCTTATTCAAGTCAAGTCTGACATAGATGAGCTGGTCAAGCAGAAGAAGACTCTAGAGAATCAAATCAAGGTTATTATTGGCTCGAAGGCCGGTATATACGACAACACAAACCGGGCAACGTGGAAAGAACAAAAGGGCAGGAGCGGGTTTGACCAGAAGTCATTCAAGACAGATCACCCCGAGCTTTACGAACAATACAAAAAAGAAGGCAAACCCTTCCGTGTATTACGAATTAAATAGGAGAGAGAGATGAAAAATATAGCAACAGCAATATGTAAGGTGATGGCTGCAGCAAGCCATGTTCAGAAGACCGGGAAGAACTCCTTCCACGGATATAACTACGCTTCCGATGCGGACCTTCTTCGGGTAATTCAGCCCGCGATGTCGGATGCCGGTCTCATCATGGTGCCCACCCAAGTAGCACAGAGCGACAAGCAGCTCGACAAAGGGAAGACCCAGACAGACGTGCATGTAGAATATACGTTGGTCCATAGTAGCGGAGAGTCCATGACCATTCAGGCGGTCGGACGCGGGATTGATAAGGAAGATAAGGGCCCGTACAAGGCCATGACTGGCGCACTCAAGTACGCCCTACGACAGACATTCCTTGTCCCTACGGGCGATGACCCGGAGGCAAGCGCCCACAGCGCTCCTGCCGCTCCAAGGCCTAAGCTTAACAGCGCCCCGGCTCCGGCTCCTGTGTCAGGTCCGGCTCCAGCCAAAGCAGCTCCTGCCGGTCCTTCCTCGTCCCCTAGTTGCCCCAAGTGCGGAGGAGACATGTGGGACGACTCAGAGAAGCGCAATAACGGAGGCAGAGGGCCTGCTTATAAGTGTAAGGCTGGAAAGTACAACTCTGCCACCAAGATGACAGAGGGATGTAACGGAGTCATTTGGGATGCGGAGCGAAAGAACACTAAGGTCCATGACATGTTTGATGAGGTTCCTTTCTAAGGAATCGACCCTGTGGGCGGCGGGTTGTCCTGGATAGGGACGCCCGTTGCGCTCAGCATGTCAATTCCTTTGACTCCAAAAAGTCCGGCAAGGATCACGAGTATGACCACAAGGGTCTGGGGCGTTAGCAAGCTCTGGACCCATTTTTGTTTTTGAAGTTGAGCGTCAGCCTCTTGCTTTTCTCTGTCTGCTCGATATTTTCTAGCTTCTTCAGCCCTTCGCTCGTCTGCTTCCACTCGGTTCTTCATAATGTCTTTGAGCTCAATCTGACTCGTGCAAAGAGTATTAAAGCGCTCTTTTTGCCTATCCTCCTGGTGCTCAAGAGTCAGCTGCAGCTTTGATGTGTCCAGCTTTAATTGGTTCACATCACCCTCCAGTCCAATAATTCTTGCAGTGTTCTGTCGAACTTTGTCCTCGACGCTCATACAACACCTTCCTGTAGCCAGCTATTAATGGACTCTGAAGATATATCCAAACTAACAACATGGACTGCGCGCTTTGAGCTTATTCTAGACGCCCATGTCTGTGTAACTTTATCCTTCCAAGAAGGACCGGGATTAAATACAGACCTAAGGTTTCCTATGTCCCCCCACCCGCACCCGTTTAATTTAAAAGCAGAATTAGACTCCAGCGTAAGTATCTTATCGGTCTCTGCATCGTGACAGAGGACAATCATTGAGTGGCCGCCAGAGTCTGTAAAGTACTGAACAAGCCAAGGGCCTTTTGAAGGGGCCGTTGTTGCCACCCCCCAGTCGATGCACACTCGTGGGCCGTACGCAGGAACGTGATAGTTATCTTCGCCAGACGACACCATCCACTGACTCCACTGGCCGCTGGTGAATGGCCGGTCGAACATATGGCACAAAAACCAAGCGCTAAAAAGTACGCAGTTGGTTGTCTCTTCGCCTATACGCTTCACGCTCACGCCCAAAGGCTGACTAGGGCACTGGGCCTTAGAAAGCTGGTACTGTTGGTTAAGCATCTTCTTTAAGAGAGGAATTGACAGATACCAGTCTACGGGACCCAGAGCGGGCTTAGCGTCCAGAGCTGCCCAAGTAGCAGAGCCCACTACCCCATCCGCAGACAGGCCCTGACTTTCTTGAAATGACTTTACTGCAGACTCAGTCCCCCGGCCAAAGGCTCCGTCCACCGAAACACCGTATCCAAAAGAAACCAGAGACTTCTGAAGATTTACAACCTCAGGCCCTTTACTTCCCAATTTCAGCGTTGAAGACATCAACTCCACCTTTGCAAACAATTGCTTTCTAAAATACCAGTTATCCACGCTTTTTCTTAAGCTTTGAAACAATCTTTTTTTTAGTCCTATACTTGATTCCCTTCCGCATATCTTTAACCCGATCCTTGCCTCGGTTCTTTTTTGCAGAGGTCACCTTTCCGTATTCGCCCTTTTCCAATTCGCCATCCCCGTCTTTATCTACATGAGGGACGTCGCCGCCACCCTTGCCATATATACCTCTACGACGGCGCTCACCGTTGAGCTCCGACCTATATTTCGTACGGTGCTTCTGGTAAGTCTCGTACTCCTTCTTGTAGTCGCGTTTACTCTTCGGCATCGTCTCCACCAATCTTACCTTCTGCCTTCAAACGGTCATAGACTTTCTGAACAACTGGCCGAAGCGTACCTCGTGCAATAGCCCTCAGGAATACGCCGTCTACGGCTTCAAGGGCAAGGGAGATCACTGTAGGTAGTCCAGACCAGCTCAGGAACTCGTCAGCGTGCTCACTTAAGTCGTCGATGACCTCTAGCATCTTCTCCTCGCCAGGCAATAAGTCGCCTGCAAGCTCTAGAATCAGGGGCTCTGCAAGCGCTTCCAGCTTGTCCATCTTGATTCCCAAGAATGGCCCACGCTCTTCACGTCGGACTGCGCGGCGCTCCTTACGGAGCTCACGCTTCTGATCGGGCGTCAATGTCTTGCGTTCTTCTTTACTCAGTAATGCCATCTTCTTCTCCTACTTTTTGTAGCTAGCGTATTGCTTGCCCTCTTCAGTTGTCTTTTTCTTTATAGCATCTCTTCTTGCAGTCTCCGACTTCGATCTGGCGCGATGCGCCGCATCCGGAGCATAATGCTCCCCCGTCGCGTCAGGGCCAACAACGCTGTTTTTACCGCTCTTGGTACGCCATTTCTGTTTAGTCCACTTCTTGAGTGACTTCTGAGCCGCAGAAAGAGCCATTAGTTCTTATACCCCCCGCCCTGTGCTTTGTACTGCAGCGCAAGCATTTGGGCCTTTCTCGCACTCCACTGGCCTGACCTACCCCCCTTACTGCCCGCCTTTATCTTCTCAAATAAACGCTTTCTTAATTCCGGGTGTGTGTAGTTTCCAGACTCATTGACTCGGGACTTAGACATCTACCACTTCACCTTATGCGACCAGTAACGAGCACTGGTCTTTGGAGGACTAGAGTCTTGGGCATTATGCCTCGCGTAATACGACTTCTTTCTAGCCTTGTCCTTCGCAGACTTAGGGTTTTTGCCCGCGCCTCGAACGCCCTGCTGACCAAAACGAACGCACTTAACCCTGTCCCCCTCCTTCGCTAAAACCACATGAGACTTTGTTTTATGGCCGGGAGTCCTTTTAGGCTTGTTGTACCCAGACACGCTGCCGCACCTGTTCATCAAAGCCTTCTTTCTAGCAGCCTTCGACTTCATATCATCCCCTGACTAGAGTGCCCTTGGAGGCTCCCCCCTTGGGCAGCATGTCCTTGAGGCTCGGAACCTCCTCCTCCTCCGGGTGACGCAGTGTCATGGACTACGCTCATAAACATACCGTGCAGCCTGCCATTCTCAGGAGCCACTGTATGGACCACGCTCATAAACATAGAGTGCAGCCTTGCGTTTTCTGGTGCAACTGTATGAACGACGCTAGAGAACATAGAACGCAGGGTTGACGGGCCAATCAAGCTGCGAAGGGAATTGCCGCCTGTCCCCTCATTGTAAATGTTATTAATTTCACTAGCGTCTAGTGTGCGGCTCCAAATGGCGTAATCATCAAGACGTTCACCCCATCGGTAATCGGCTCCGCCGGGGTCGCTGCCCACATGTACTATGCGCATAACACCGGGCATTGTCGGGGTTATAGTTACACCCACTTGAACGCCATCAATATAAAACTTCACTTCTCCGGTCGAAGCGTCTCGCGTTGTCGCGTAATGATGCCAACCGGTCAACGTTGCAGGGTTTACAATATAGCCGCTACCTTGCCATGTACTATTTGCCCAAACCCCTAGCTCGTTTGTGGGGTACAAAAGACTCATGTACCAATTTTCAGCAGTGCCGCTTGCGTTATTGGTCGCAAATGCTGCCCAGCCAGCCTTTAAATTGTAGCCCCAACCCGCGAGCGTGTAGGTTCCCGACGTTGTAATGGTTCCAGTGTTCGCACTGTCGTAGCTATTAGAAAACGTCCAAGCCTCGTTAAATTGTCCGGGGTCGCTTCCAATGCTGTAAAGGGTCGCAGTGTTCGAACCCCAGCTATCCGCGTCCGGTGCAGCAGCATCACACTGATAATAGGCAAGTAGGTTTTCGGTTAATACCGGCATAGGTTAAACGACCTCGTATTTTACGTTTATCGTCGACGAACCCGTTAAACCGCTCGAAACGGTCGAATAGGCGTAAGTCGTGTCGTTTTCGTCTGGTGTAACAATTACGCCGTCAACGTACGATCCGCCAGAGTCTCGAATACTGGCCTTCGCTCGGATATTAGTCCCCGACGAATACGTGTGATTTGTCGCGCCCAAAACGAGGCCGGGGGTTAAACCGAGTTGGGTCGAAAGGTTGTTTATTTCTGTTACCACGTTGTCGCCTAAACCCGGAGCGGCGTCGACCACGCTCGTCGCGTTATTGTACGCACCGGCTGTTACCGCCACTTGGTTGGTTCCTCCGCTTGCGGGTGACCATACACCCGCGTCCGAGGTGTCGCTGTTGGGCGCGAGTCGACTTACGAATCGGGGGGTCGAGGCATCGACCTCACTCGTTCCGGTGTCGTACGCGATAACTTGCGCGGTAAGGCCCAGCGTGTTTGAAAAACCGCCGCTTTCGTATATTGCACCGGTCACACCCGTAGTGGTCTTTGTCGCCGACCCCGTCGCAACCTGCGCCCCGTCCACAAAAAAAGTCCCGGTAACAGTGTTTACGCTAGCCGCTCCAAAGTCGTAAGATATGCACAGATAATGCCAATCGTCGAGCGTAAGTGTAATCGTCGCAGCGATTTGGTTATCGACGTAACAGGTGATCGCGCTTGCTGCCGAGTTAGATACTTGAAAAAAAACCTGAACGTCGCCGGAGTTAGCGTTACCGGATACCCTCAACAAATTATACCCGCCTCTCCAGCTAGTTTTAGCCTTTATTGCGGCGGAGATTCTCCCCGCTGTCGGGGCCACGTGGGGGAAAATTATATTTCGCGCCGCGCTTGTCCCCCAACTGTATTTCGTACCGGGGAATGATGCGTAAGAATACACGTTATCCACCCCCGTGTAAGCGGCTTGGGTTCCGCCGCCCACTCCAAAGCTGAAACCTAAGTACGCCGAGAGGGGTGATTTCCCCTCACTGCCAAACGCCCACGACCATAAAACCGCCATATTAAACTCCTTGGATCAATCCGGGGTAATCCGCGTTTATTTCTTCGGCTGTCTTTTGCTCCCAACCGTCGAGAATTTGTTGTGCTTCTGGTATAGAAAAGACATATCGAGGCACGCCGTCGTCATATTTTAGCGCCACAATCCCGCCGATGAGGTCCGATTGCGCATCGACTAAATCCCCCTCCTCGACTTTAGCAGCGTTTTTTAAACCGGCTTGGTTTACAAAAATTGGAACATATACGTAAGTCATTACATACTCCCTATGAATGACGCACAAAGGTTACAGAGCCAACCGTTCCGTCGCCATCAGAATAAACCAGGGCCGAGGCCCAGATGCCACTTATCTGCTCGATCCGAGTGCAGTATCGCCTGGGTACATTTGCGTTTGCCGTGCCATTGACGTTGTCTAAGTCAATCTTCAGCAGGTATTCTTGTGCGCTGCTAATCCCTGTGGCCGCGTCAATGTCGTCAACCATCACGCTGCCCCAGTCAGTAGGGGTCGATACAGACGGAGACTTTTTGTCAGAGAATCGAAACTTGATGTATAGGAATGCCGCTCCTGCGTTTGCCGTAACGTCAATGAATACACTAAGTTTCTTTACTCCTCGCACAAGGATTTCACTTGTTTGAGCGTCTGCCGTGATCTCCGCAGTCACTGGGTCAGCAACGTTGGGTATAGACCCAGACTGTTTAACGACAACGGACTCGTTGTCGCTCTGTTTGTAAATGCGGTTACCGCGAGCTGTAGACTGTGACATTGACTACCCCAGATGGAAATGTATTACGTTGCTGTCAACAACGGTGCCGATGCGCCTTTTATACCACATCGACCCGCCTGACGGGACTTCAAAAACAAATTTGCCCTGCTCTCCTAGAAAGACAGGGGACTGTATAGGCGCGGACTCCGTCTTTACGCGAGACGCAACCTTCCAAGGCTGAACCCATAAAGCTCTTCTAGGCTTAGACCCTGTTCGAGCAACATAAAGCGGAGCCCCGTCATGGACAGGATTTGTAGCGTCCGCCGGTTCAACAATCAAAACGTCCCCAGTATACCCGGCCACTACAACCACATCATTGGGCTCTATAGGCTGGTCTGAAGCGACAACTCTAATTGATTCGTATGGGTTCTGATCTTTAACTGGTATGATTCCTGGTGCTATTCTAGCCATTTCTTCTTCTCCTGCTGTTATTCTTCGCCTTCAAAAACTTGCTGCCTGATTACGCCCCTTGTTCCTCTAACTGCCTTTTCCGCGTCCTGCTTACGCTCTCGAACCGCAAAGGACAACTCACGGGCCGGATCCTTGGGTCTAGGCGCAACGCCCATAAGCTTCAATAGCATATGCGACATCCCTTGTGAAGCGCCCTCTGCCCAGAACGGATTGTCTACCGCTGCCCAGTACTGGCCCAACTGAGTCCCCAAGAAAGGCATCGTACGGGCAAGAAGCAACGCTCCTCTGCCTGCACCCTCAACGTATACTCTATTGTTCTCGTCTCTTTTCAGGTCAGTGAAGTTGAGCAACAAAGGAAGGGCGTCTGCCTCTTCTGGCTTTAGATATGTTCGACCAGCCCCTACGTATTGAGTACCCCCGCCGTAACTCTTGAGCATCATCTCAGCCGCAGTAGCAATGCCGGGCACCATAGAGTTGGTCAAAGGGCTAATAAGCAAATCGCCAGAAGCATCAGATGTCGCAGGACTTCCTATAGGATTGGCCATCCCGTAAATCCAATTAGCAACACCTAGCCACTGGTTGGCCATATCTAACGGAGTAAACGGAGGTACAAGGACGTCTTGGTAGGTATAGTTCATTCCCCTTGACTTGTATTCGTTCCTGACAGCCTCAGAGATAATTGGGGTAGAGTAAAACGTAGACCTAGAACCCTGCCACCAAAACGGGACATCTCGGTACATTGCGTCAATAGCCTGACCCCTCGTCTTCGCCTGGCCTTCCTCTCCAGCTCCCTCTAGGTGGTACATAGCAGCTGGGGCAATATCTAACCCCTGCTCCATTTCGCGAATCCTGCCCATATTTCTGGCCGCTCGGCTTCGGAGTGCGCCCCTCGGGGCGTCGTCTATAACTGACTTGACCATGTTTCTAAAAAGCTGCTCGGACGCCAACTTTTGAAAGCGATAAAAGGTGAAAAGACTTGCAATATACTTAGTCTCACCTTCCGACAGAGGATTCTTCCAGTCATACAGAGCGTTGGACACGGCAAGTTTAGCCTGAGCTCTAGAAGATCCTGACGCAAGCTTATCCATATATAGAGCCGCTCTTTGGCGCTGCTGTACAAACGCCGCGTGCTTCTGTATCGCCTCATTGGTCTGTTCTATAAACCTAGCTCCTCGATCCGTACCCGCACCCAATACTGAGGAAAGCCAAGGGGGGAGCGTTTTGAATTGCTCCGTATACTCTTTGCGAAGCCCTTCAAGCAAAGTCTCCTGAACAAACGTGTCCATAATTCCATCAGATGCCATATTCCTTCGGAGCTCACCTACAGTGAACCTCTGTCCGTTAGGCATCTTAATGATGTCATCCACCTGACCGTTCCATATCTTATTAAGTCTAGGGTCTACCAGAGAACCAAAGGCCGACGCCAGCAGCGGGTTTTTGTCTGCCAACTTTTCGGAGTACTTCAGAAAGTAATCCTGCATAGGTCTTCCAACGAAGGGGAGATTCGCCAAAGCGTTTTGAGCAGAAAGCTGCGTAGCTTTTGCAAAGCCTTCCTCAAAGTACATCTGGCTAAAGTCTCCAAATATGTTGTTTATCCAATACCTAGGGTTAGGAAGAAGGATTCCCGTAGTAATTGAAGCCCTGAATAAACCCATAACTTGACGCAAGAATAAAGCAGCATTCGCAGCAGGGCCAGCCCCTGCTTGGTTGGTCACCACCTCAAGGTTCTTCACAATCTGCCCACTGAGGCCGTCTAGCTGGTCTACCAAAGCCTGTGTCGCCCAAACAGTTTCTCCCTTCTCGTTCTTGGATAGCTTGACCAGCTTTGCACTCAAGACGCCAGCCTCCCCCCACTTTGTCCGCATCTCGTTCGTCAGGGTGGGCAGGCCCATTTCGGCAAGCTTTTCCATCGCCGCCTTTGCTCGCTTCTCGTCTCCAATCTTATCCAGATCTCCATCTATAATTTTATTAATGTCTTCAACAAGCTCGTCAGACATTTTACCAAATACATTGGTCAGGGTCTTTGAGGCCTCAGACTTACTGACTCCGTCTATAATCGCGTTCTTCATAAACCCGTACGCCTTGTCAGTGAATTCAACGCCACGATCCCCGGCCCTCTCATCTGCCAGCGTGCGTCGAGTCACTTCTCGAAGACCGTTCATAAACTCCTTCACCCCCTCGGGGCCCTTGACATCGAGTTTCAAATAATCGTCTAATAACTTAATAGTCGCATACTCAAGAGATGCCGCTTGAGACGAAGAGACCTTTCCCCTAATCCCTGTCGGAACGAAGGCCCGAGACAAGGCAGTCAATGTCGTATTGAACTTGACCGAGGCCCTCTCAAGGCTCTCTCCACTTGAAGTCAAAAGCTTATTAAAAGCCTCCTCGTCGCCAGCCTGCGCTAACTCAAATAGCTTTTTTGCTTTGGTGAGCTCTTCAGAAAACTCATCAATGCCGCCAAGCGCATGATACGCCGCCTGCTCAAATAAAGAAATGGCACCAGTATTCATAAACGTGTTGGCAAAGTTGCCGCCTTTTACCGCCATGCTGCTGGTGCCGCCAAGGTAATCCTCCATCGCCTTTGTCAGATTTTTGTTTCTTAAGCCCTTAAAAAGCAGCGCAGACTCCTGCTTCAGGGCTCCACCAACCTCTACTGAAGTTTGAAAGGCGTCCAGCATCCTTCCGTTGTACTCTATAGCAGCAGAGCCAGACTTTACGCCCCTTAGCCACCCGTCTACGCTGCCGAAATGGCTTCTAAGATACGATCTGGCATCATATACGAAGCTCCTGAATCCTGCGTCTTCATTGAACCTTTTACGGAAGTCCCGGTTCTTCGGGCCCGCCCTAAATGCAGAAGTCACGTCATTAAGGAACTGGCGCCCTAGCACCTCTCCTGTCGGGATTAATGTAGAAGCCCTCTGCTTCAGCTCGTTCAAACCAGCTCTTAATATTTGCTCGTCGGCGACGCTAAGTGTCATGGGCGCATCAGAAGTAATGATCTCCATAAATCTAGCAGAAACGTTTGTATTTCCCTGAGCAACCTCATCACTAAATCTGGCCAAAATTTCCGGACTGTACACTTCTTCTAGATTCTTGTACAAAACGTCAGGCTTAAATATAGCTTTCTCAAGTTTCTTCATTCTTTTTGTAGAAAAGAGACCAGGCTTTGTGCTGACATCAAAGGCCTGAATCGCTCCGCGCATCGGGTTTGTTATTCCTGCTGCAAGCGCCCCCTGCTCTACCCTGGGCACAATTGAGTCAATGCTTCTACCTACTTCGTCCAGAAGCTTTATAAACTGCTCTGGAATTTCTTTGCTTTTAGACGCCGCCTTGGCCGTCAAAGCAGCGCCTTTAGACACCAGCTGCTCCGACTCTAAAGCAGCCCTTGATATCTGGTCCATATAGGCATCTATCTGCTCTTGAGTCTTTCCCTGCTTCTTAAGTGAGCTTCTTAAAGTAGATCCCGTTTTGTTGTACGACTTTTGAGCATCCAGAAACTGACCAGCAAAATTACCCTCCATAATCTTTGCCTCAAGCTCGGGATTACGGATGGCGTTCTTAACTAAACGATTCCTTCTCTTAAGATATCTTACAACTTCAGCCTCAGACCCAAAAGCCTTCATCAGGTCATCCGCTAATTCAGAGTCAGCCTCCCTCAGCTTTTTTACGATAGAGGAATCTTTTCGGGCGGACAATACGCCTGAGAGCAGGGAGCTCTGGTCTTGATAAGATATTCCCGGACTTCCCGGAATATTCGTGTATCTCTCCTGGACCCTATGATAAGCATTGAGAGCATCCTTCTTCTCCCCGTTTGCCTTTCTAAGCCTGACGTAGCTCTTCTTTTTGCCGGTCGGTTTGTAGGAAAGTGATTCCAACCTATTATTAAACGCAGTACTCATTTCGTCTTGAATCAATTTTGTTTGATCCATCATGGCATCTCTTGACTTCTTTGCAGTATCTCCAGCCCTTTTTATGGAGCCTGCCCTTTTAGTTAAGTCAGAGAATATTGACTCGTCAGTTGTTATTCTGGCAAGGTCGTCAACAGATATAAATCCGTCTGGATCGGCTACGCTAGATGTAAACATATTCCAGTAATTGGACTCTGCGGCTCTTGCCTCTATGTCCTCTTGCTTTATTTTCAGTCCCCTAAGCTTTTTCTGCTGCTCAACTATGTCAAGGTCAGCGCTCGCTCGTTTCTTTGATAGGGCCTTTTTTTGAATCTGTTTCTTTATAACGTCAATTTCTTTTTGGATGGCGTCAACTTCTTTCTTGGCGTCGGCCATTATCTTGTTTCCACTGAAGGTGGGCTTGATTCCCTTTATGGCCTTAAATCTATTATCAATTAAATGAAACAGATTCCGATCTTCCTTCCTTATTTTATTCATGACCCTCTCAAGGCCGCCGCCAGCAAGGTCGTCTGGCGTAAGGTCCTTGAGCTCGCTCAAAACCTTTCTTGCGGACTGAAGTCTCTGTGCAGTCAAGGCGCCAGAGGTGATCTTGAGAGAAGCCCCAACCCCCTTTAGCCCTTTGCCGAGTGGGCCCAAGAGTAGGGTGGGGTCGGGATCAATAAGAACCAGTCCAATCATGGCCGGGACCCCGTTCGCGGTCTCAAACGTTGCACTAGGGAGTGGGAATTGCATAAAGTCATACCCAGAATCGCGGGCCTTTTTGTTATGGGCCTCGATAGATTCCTTTTCCAAGAACTTCGGCGTCATAATCTTAGCGATATTGCCATAGTCATCGGTAATATCGTACCCTCGTCGTATCATCTTAATGTGTTCTGGAGTACCCCAGCCGCCTGCGTGGATCGCCGATCCAACAGACGTCCCAAGGCTAAGCGCCCCTATATACTCAAGAAGCCCTTGGTCCTCTATCGACGTGCGAATCATATTGTACCGGGCATCGGCGGCCTGAGCGCTCTCTAGCGTGGCCCTGATAGGACTGAGCAGCCTCCCTCCCATATACCAAGGGTTGTCGATTATCTCTTGCGTCCTTTTCTCAGGGTCGTCGTCAACAAAGTACACACCGAGGTTGTTGTGCATAATGTTTGAAATCTTCGACTCTGCACGCGCAGTAGCCTCTTTCCTAAGCCTCTTTTTAAATTCCTCGGTGAACGGGACTCCTGAATTTTTGGCACGCACTGCAGCTTCAGTGTAATATGCGTTGTAAAGCTTCCCTTTTGCAGCCGAAACGTCAAAGGCATGCTTTCCATCCTGTGTCCTGTATAGAGGAAGATTGACTACATCTAGCTCTTTGTCTAAAAATACGCTCATAAGCTCGTCGTCAAGATCTATGCCTTTAATTACAGACTCTGCTGAGCCAGCATCCTTAGCGGCGCCAGCCCGTCTCAATCGGCCCTGTATGTCTTCCTCGTCCCTGTAATCTACCCTCTCGACCTCATAGTTCTTAATGTTTCCCAGGCTGTCTTTTGAAGAGCCAATGACGCGCATGCTTTGCTGTCCTTCTTTTGGCTTTACGTTAAATGCCTCCATCTTTTTGTCGTGCGCCGTCTTGACCCGGTCAAAAACAAACGGGGCATCCTCTGCCTGGATGTCCTTCCCAAACCTTTTTGCGATCTCAATCTTAGCGATATTCTGAACCCTGCTATCCCGCCCAAATCTAGGGTTGGCCCTAACTTCTGCAAATACATCATCTACAGTAAATTTTCTGCCGACATCCTTCCCTAGGGCATCTAAGGCAGAGTCCTGGTCAAGGGATCGGGCCATCGCTGCGTCCCGAATGGCACCCTCTTCGACAAAGCTGGGGACCCGGCCAGACCCTTTTACAGTAGACTTCAGAGGCTGAAAAGTTGGACGAACCCCATCAGGCAGCAAGAACGGGACATCAGTAAGCTTATCAGTAACGTCAAGCTTTGTGCCCAGGGGAAGACCCTCGACAAGCTTGTCGGTATACGACGGCGATATCTGCTCTGGAGTAAGTCCCAGTTCTGGAAGATCGTTCTGGGCCATCAGGTCATCGCTCCCTGTAGACTTTGTCTTTTCCGCATCAGTGCCTTCGCTCGTCGTTTTCCTATGTTCTTTCGGTCTAGTTTCTTTTCAATCCTCTCCTGCTTTGCCGTCATTTGAGCAGGGTCCGACTCTATAGTTATCTGGCTTTCATCTTTCTCAACAACAGGGGTTGAGTCAGCAAAAGAGATGCCCTTGACTGTGTCCGACGTATCTATTTCCGTGACCGCGGCAGGAGTTTCGGCCATGCCGCCCTGTTGGGCCACCTGCTCTGCGGCAGAGACTTGGCTTGGCGCGTCCGAGGCGGCCAGAGTAGCGTCTTGAGCTTCAGCGGGCTTCTGTGTTTTAGGGGAGCCTTTCATGGCTCCGATCTGATTGTCGATGTCGGCGATCGTGTCCCGGTAGTCTTCTGGGCTCATTTCTTTGAGGTTTGATGCCTTGAGTATGGCTTTGTACTCCCTTAAAGAGTCCCTGTCCTCAAGGTCTACGTCATCCGCTAGGGCCTCAAGGTCCTCCATCGTCATGTTCTTGGCGAATTCCTTATCTTCTTCAGAGAGCTCAAACACGTCCTCTTCTGTAGCCGACTCTTCCTGAACCGCATTAATAATCTCCGGAGGCCCCTGCACCCGACCCTTCCTCAAGAGATTAAAAAACTTTCTTTTCTCTTTGGCAGAGCTCGGATCAAACCCGTTTCTCTCCATAAGTCTAATGAACTCAGGATTCTGAAAGCTGCGCTCCATAATCGAGGCCAAGTCCCCGGTAAAAGATGCCTGCTGGAACTCTGCCTCTTTCAGGATTTCGCTTTCTAGACGAGGAGCTCCGGGGGTCTTCGAGTGCGCCTCGATGCTGTTTGGATTGAATCCTTTTACAAAACTGCCTCCAGCAAATCCGACCTTGTTTGTCTTGTTGGCGTACCTGTTGTAAAGGTTCCTCATTTGATTGCGGTCTCGGTGAACTCTTCTTTCAGCCTGCTCGCCCTCATCCAGCTCTGCAACAAACCTGCTTTGAGGCATCGCGCTTTTGATGTTTGCCATCAGCTGCGCCCCGGCCACTGGAGGAGTGTAAAGGTTGCCTACCGCGTCTAGGTACATCATTCTATCTTCAACAGGAACGCCGCTCATCCCGTCTTGGATGGCCGTATAAGAGTCTGGGTAGCTGGGATCGCTAGCTTCAGTAATTGAGTTCTTCTTTTTAAGAGAAGCCACTGCACTAAATACTTTGGAGGTAAGCTTTCCGTTAAGCTCTTTCTCGATGTCCGTCATTCTTTTTAGGACTTCCGACTCTTGTCTTTGCCTATTGTTGTTCGCATTCATCTGCATTTGAACGGCATACTTTAGCTTGTCCTCGTTGATTGATTTTGAAGCCTCCATGTATGCCTTGTAGTTTCCCTGAGCTAAAGCAAGCTGCTGTTCTGCGATCTTGTCCTTAAGTCCAGCAATAGTCATACGGGACTTGAGGTACTGCCTGCTTGTTTCTGGTATTTTAGGGTCTCGTCCAGTAAAAGACTTTAAGTCCATAGCCATTCTTCTGCGATTGGCGTTGGCGAGCAGACTTACCAGCTCTTGTTGGTTTTGATTTATAGCCATGGCTCCGTCCTACTACTTGAATTGAATGCTGTTTAACAGGTCTTCATCAGACATGTTTTCGATATCAATATCGTCTTCTTCAACGTTCTGGAAGAATCGGCTAACAGCGCCGGGCGCATTGGCTTGCTCCACTGCAGCTCGCGCAAGCCGTTGCCTTTCTGCAATATTTTGAGTAATCTGACGCTTTGTTCCGCCCTGCTCGTCTTGGTTTCTGAGGTCGCTAATCAAGCGATTCTCCATCGCCTGCGCGCTTTCGGCCCGGTCATCGCGAAACGGCCTGTCTCGATCGGTCCTTGAAGCCGTCACAGACACGTCATCCTCCTCGATAACTGGGGCAGAGTCCTTGAACTGGACGCCGGACCCGGCAGACACGTCATCCTCCTCGATAACTGGGGCAGAGTCCTTGAACTGGACGCCGGACTCGGCAGACTCTCCAGTTATTCCTCCCGCCCGTTTAGTTAAGCTATTCTTACCCGCTGCTTTTCCGACTGCCTCTTCTTCGTTCCCTGCTCGCTTGGCCCGAATATCTTCACCCAAGTTTTCTGCGATATCTGCAGCTTGAGAAAACATGGCCGGTATAGCAGCTTTTTCTTGGGCCGCTTCTTGGGCAATCTGGTCTTCAAGCCGCCTGGCCGCCTGTCGCTTCATCGCCCCGTATTGCTGGGTCACTGCTCTGGTGGCGCCTGACGATGCCTGGGCAGCGCGGTCTTGAGCTCGCTTTTGGTCCTCTAGCCCCGCAGTTCCGAAAGTGCTCGCCGCAACATTAGACATTGACCGATTATACGCCTGCTGAAACGCGCCGGGCTTTGGCTGGGACCTTTTTACAGCGGCAAGCTGGTCTTGTAGCGCCTTCTTCTTATTCTTTCCTAGCGCACCAATGCCCGCGCCCAGCGCTCCCCCAAGCGCTGCACCGATTGGACCAGCGCCAAAAAACGATCCAATTGCACCGCCTACTTTTGACCCGGCAGCAAGTCCGCCAAGAGCCCCTTTTGCCGTCGCCATGCTATTTCTCCTGTGCTTTTTTTACTGCATCGAGCATTAACTTATATCTCTGATCTTGAGCCGACATCCCTTCAGATGCCTGCTTTTCGGCCTTGTCTATTGCCCCTTGTGACATAAACGGCCTATTGACAAGAGCCTTGAAATTAGGATTATTCTTAGCATAGGACTCTGTGATCAATGCAGGAAGGCCCAATAAAGGAGCAGTCACTGCAAGATTAAGGCCTTTTCTTATATTGTCTGCACTTAGAATACTGTCCTGCTGTGGCCTCTTGTCCGCTAAAGCCCGAGCAGCGCCTTTTGCGCTCTGGCCCGCAGTTCGCTGCATCGCCATCGGAAGCCCAGCCCTCGCTGCCACGCCCTCCGCCGCCGCGCCTGCAGCCTTAGACGCAGCCTCCGTTTTCATGTCTCTAATCGCGCCCGCTTCATAAAGTTGAGAAGCGTCCGCCACAGCTTGTGACACTCCCTTCTGACGATCCTTTTCTGCAGCGGCCATCGCAGCGTCATACTTTACGGGAGAGTCTCTCTTCATTTCTTCAATATATTCCTGAGCCTCTGTGAAGCCTCTCGCATCAGACAAAAGCTGGTCCGTACGCCTCTTTGCAGAATCGACAACTGCCTGCTGCTCTGCAGTAAGGCTTTTTTTTCTAGGAGTTTTGGAGGAGCTGCTTTTGCTTTTTCGAGCCTTTGCTCTGTCGAGTAATGATCCCATGGTGTCTTCCTATCTGAAAAGTATGTATCTCATTCCCCGAGTCCGGACTCGGCACTGGGGGACCGTAGAGGCAGCCGTGTCAAAGCTCCCCGGTGTTGATGGTAGCGTTATTCTTATGCTGGCAGTATGCCACCCTTTCTGAAGGGTTACAAGCTTATGGCCCGACCAGTGTCGCCCGTAGGCGTAATCAACCCCGGAACTCGCGAGACCGGACGCACGTTTAGCGCCAAAGCAGGGAATATACCTTCGACAGTTCTCCTGCTGCAATTCGCCATCTACAAACAGAAAGAATGACGGAAAGTTAAATTTGTTGAACGTGTCATTTATTGACTGGCCATCTATTACGTTGAGTATGTAGAGACCGTCGCTTTGATGATTGAAGTTCCACTGAAGAATGCACTTTGACGAAGCATACGGGACGTAGAACCGAACTGACAGGCCGGGAATAACGATAGAGCTCAGAGATAGGGTTGCATCATCAGTCTCACCGTACGTGCCCGCAATGTCTCTATTGGACGTGCCTGTAAACATGCTGTCGAAGTAGTCGCTATTGGCGGTGCTGCCTACCATGGTGCCCCTGCTTACAGTACCCCTCTGGAAGTGATCGTTGTTAAACTTAAACGAGGCGTCTAAATTGTTTTGATCCAAGTGTCCATTTATGACTTCCAGAGACTGCTCTCCAGTAGCCGTAGGAAAATACCAGTTTTCAGATATGTCTACGCCTGTAGGCGCCTGCCCTTCAGCGAGCGTCCCAGAACCGGGGGCATTCTTATAGCTTATGTTCGGCATTATGGATTAACCTCATTGGCCCGCAAGCACATTATAGTCAGGTTTGCCTTCCTTATTCTAGCTACTACTTTTTTATTGTAGTCAGAGCCAGACTTTATAACCGAAACCGCGCCTCGAATGTATCTAAACGAGCCAAGACCTCCTTGGGCGTTCTGAGCATTTACCGTGTTTGATATAGACGACTGATTTATAATGGTTCGGATACTTATATCCCTTCTGGATGGAAGGTTCCTGTCAGACCCAATTTTAATAGTGTAGTCAGCCTCGACTCCCGCCGCGCCCTGCCTTCTTTCCGTAAGCCTATACCTGTACGGAGGGTTGCCTGCGGCAGACCCGCTAGTGTACTGGCTGTCACCAAGGTAAAGATGATACCAGTTGACATTGTCATCGCTGACCTGAATACAGACAGCCAGTCCGGGCTCATCGCTAGGGGCTACCGGATTGTCTTGATTGGCAGGGTCGTAAACTTCCATCCTCTCCATCTGCACGTTGAGCATAACCAGTACAGCCGACACGCCGTATCTTCCATTAAAGTTTTGAGTAAAATCTAGGCTCGCCGGAAGCGTAGCCACCAAATTCCCCCCTGCCCCGTTCTGTATATGTCCCCACACTCCGTCGTTGGGCGGGTAATTCATTACAGGAGTTGAGCTCGTAGACCCGTTCCAGTACGTAAGGCCGGTCTGAGCAGATCCCGCAACATCCCAGTCACTTTCATAAGATACGGTAAGGTTTGCGTCAGTTCCGAATTCAACAGTTTCAGAATAGGACAAGAAACTGGGTGTATGCTCCTCAGAAA